>Ga0073932_1000081_pt1 | contig 237833 bp, 198 predicted proteins | sample DewCreD2012metaG_FD_76967 | JGI IMG/M metagenome (GOLD analysis project Ga0073932, IMG submission 76967) | Hot spring sediment bacterial and archeal communities from British Columbia, Canada, to study Microbial Dark Matter (Phase II) - Dewar... ... | reverse complement strand
TCTGTGGTTTGATTTTCATGTTCTGTTAGAATTTTTCTCAGTGCCTCTGAGCCTCTGTGGTTTGATTTTCATGTTCTGTTAGAATTTTTCTCAGTGCCTCTGAGCCTCTGTGGTTTGATTTTCCCAATGTTCCCTGTTACCCTGTGATTCTGTCGTTATTTTTTTATTGGATCTTCGCAGCCGCAATGATTGCCGCCTTCACCCGGCAGGAACTGGGCGCGCATCGTCTCGAAGTCGAGGTTGGCTTGCTCGTAATCATCCGGGCGTCCCAGGTCTTGCCAGTAACCCGTGAACGGATAGGCAGCAATGCGCTCGCCCGCCGCCAGCATGCGCTTGACCAGATCGGGGAAGTCGAGGCGAACGCCCTTCTCGATATACGCCAGTGCAGCGGGTTCGAAGACATACAAACCCATGCTGACCTGGTAATCGATATCGGGCTTCTCGATGTAGCCGGTGATGGTGTGGTCGCCGTTGGTCTGGATGACACCCAGGTCGATGTGAACCGAGCGGTGGTGGGTGGCAATGGTGGCGATGGCGCGGTTTTCGATGTGAAAGCGCACCATATCCGCCAGGTCGAGCGTGGTGAGCACATCACCGTTCGCCACCAGGAAGGTTTCTGTCAACCCGCCGATCAACGCCAGCGGACCGGCGGTTCCGAGGGGCTGGTCTTCATAGCTATAACGGATCGAAAGCCCCAGGTGGCTGCCATCCTGGAAGAAAGCGCGCATCAGCCCTGCCAGGTGTCCAACCGTGAGGATAACCTCATCCACGCCGGCGCGTTTCATTTGCGCCAGCAGGATCTCGAGGATGGCTTTGTCGCCAATGGGCATCATAGGTTTAGGAAATACGCGGGTATATGGCGCCAGGCGCGTGCCTTTGCCCCCTGCCAGAATGACTGCTTTCATAGGTTCCCCTTCACGAAAAGAAAGTAAGAAAATAACTTTGCCACGAAGGTAAGAAGAAATGAAGACCACTGAGCGCACAGAGGCACAGAGAGCTTTTTTGCTCTTCACAGAGAAATACAAACTGCTGACAAGCCATTGAGCCTCTATGCTTCACATTTCCCCACATTTTCCAGCAATTCTCCTCAGTGCCTCTGAGCCTCTGTGGTTTGATTTTTATGTTCTGCTAGAATTTTTCTCAATGCTCTCTGAGACTCTGTGGTTAGATCTTTCTTATTGTTTTGGATGATTAATTCTCTCCGGCTCAGTTATTAGCGATACTTACCTTTGATATATACTCACGCGGTACCAATCGAGGTTGGCGCGCATCCAGGTGAGGGTGCGCTGCAGCCCCTCTTCCAGGCTGACCTGGGGCTGCCAGCCAAGCGCCTCGCGGGCTTTACGGTTATCAGAGAGCAGGCGCATCACCTCCGACTTATCCGGGCGCAGGCGCTCGGTCTCCTGTAAAACGCGCAGCGGATGACCAACCAGCCCGCCAGCCAGTTCGACCAGCTCAGCGATGGTCACCTCGCGCCCCGAACCGAGGTTGAAAGTCTCGCCCTCCAATCCGCGGCTTTCGGCGGCTTTTAAGAAACCGCTGACCGTGTCGGAGACATAGGTGAAATCGCGGCGGGTCTCCAGGCTGCCCAGGCGCAGCACATCTCCAGCCAGCGCCTGGCTTAGGATGGTGGGGATGACGGCGCGGGCGCTCTGGCGCGGACCGAAGGTGTTAAACGGGCGCACGGTGATCACCGGCAGGTTGTAAGAGCAATAAAAGCTCTCGACGAGTTTATCGGCGCCGATCTTGCTGGCGGAATAGGGCGACTGCCCCTGGAGCGGGTGGCGCTCGTCGATGGGGACGTAGAGGGCAGTGCCGTAAACCTCGCTGGTGGAGGTGTGGATCACGCGCGGGCAGCCAAAGTCGCGCGCGGCGAGCAGCACATTGAGCGTCCCCAGCACATTGCACTCGACCACCTCGGCGGGATGGAGGTAGGAGTAAGGAATGGCAATTAAAGCGCCAAGGTGAAAGACCATCTCGGTGCCTTTGACCGCCTGCTGGACGGCAGGCAGGTCACGCAGGTCGCCTGAGATTATCTCCAGGTCGTTATAAATGTGGGGGTCAAGCCGCGCCAGCAAACCGGGGTCGCCGCGTGAGTTATAGCGCACAAAAGCGCGCACCGCAGCCCCGTTCTGCACCAGACTTTCCACCAGGTGGCTGGCGATGAACCCGCCCGCCCCGGTAACCAGCACCCGTTTGCCATTCCAATTCAGCGTCATTTAAGGGGTCTCCATATCGAATGAATACTCCATTTCCAACTCTTCCACCCGCGCATGAGCTCCCTCCAGGTCTCCCTGTTCGATTAATGCGTGCAGTTCGTTGAGGATGGTCGCCACTTCGGCGCGCTGGACAACCACATCCATGCGAGCCAGGGCTGCCGGGCTGCGCTGCGGCATGAGGTATTCACGCAGGCTCTCCACCACAGTGGGAAAGAATACTACCTGGGCTTCGGAATGGTGGCAAATCGCCAGGATGCGCTCTTGCTGGGCCATGGAGATATTGGAGATGGCATAGATCACCACCCCAATGTCATGTTTTTTGATCAAATCCGGCAGGTCATTGGTCGTCCCTAATACCGGCGAGCCATCAATGAACATGCCGTGTTTGCGCGGATCGTCATCAACAAAGCCCACCACGCCAAAAGCCCGCGCAAATTCGCCGCGCTTGATCAGCCAAGAAGCCAGGCTACCCATTTCACCTGCCCCAATCAGGATGACGCGCTCAACCAGGCTATTGGTTCTGCCGCGCAGCGTCAACCAGCGCCCGGCGATGCCGGTTAACACCCGTTCGCGGTAGCGCACGACCACAAATCCACCGGTAGCCAGTAAACCAGTCAAGATTAACAAAGGGGAGGGAAGCTTATTGGCAAAAAAACCTGCCCAATTCAGACTCATCAACGCCAGGGTTGCCAGCCCGGCAGAAAACCCGAGTTCAACGGCTGCCGAGGCAGGCGCGCTTCGCCAGGCAGTGTTGTTCAGGCGCAGGAGCAAATTACACAGGCTGAAGACAAGCGCAATTGCCAACGCTGCTGCCAACGCACCCTGAAAACCCAGGTCAAGCGGCGCAGTAGCCCGCCACGCCAGCCCGGTTCCGCTCACCACAAGGATCGCCACCAGCCAATCGATGACAAACCAATTCAGGAAGCGGCTGAAAAGCCGGTTAAGCGGTCCGTGATACAACAACGTCTCTGGGAAGGGACGGTTGCGCAGGCGCGGCAGGAGCGCGGCGAAGGTCAAAAAGATGATATCGAGGTCGCTTAAAACCGTGCGCCGCCGGATGTAGCGCAGATCGAGCCGCAGCTTGCCCGGCAGAAGGTTACGCAGGTAATCTTCCATGAGATTGCCAGCAGAGAGCATTTTCTCCTCGTCGCGGTAGAGGATCGAGGCAGGGCTGGTAACTCCCGGGCGAACACTGAGCAGTTCAGCGCGCACATCTTCGGGCCAGTCTGCTGCAATCTTAGGGTCCTCGGGGCGCGGACCGACCAGGCTCATCTCGCCCACCAGCACATTCCAGAGCTGCGGCAATTCGTTGATCTTGGTGTCGCGCAGCCAACGCCCGAAAGGTGTAATACGTTCGTCGCAGCTCGCTGTTACACACGGTCCAGTATAACTTTCTGGGCGCTCGTACATCGTGCGGAATTTAAGGATGCCAAAGATTTTACCGCCTTTGCCAACTCGAGGACCTCGGTAAAAGGTCGGACCGGGTGAATCCCGACGCAGCAGCACCGCTACCACCAGGAAAACCGGCGCTAACAGGATCATTCCCAACGCTGCCGCAACAATATCCAACCCGCGCCGTAAAAAGGCGTCAACCCAGGCGAATTGAAGGGTAGTCGCATTGCGCGGTTGTGTTGATATATTAAGCGAAGCAGTCGTTCTCATGATTTCCAAAGAATTTCCGATTTGAGTGATTTCTGCAAACAGGGTTGATCCGCAAATTTCCGCCTTCAGCCAGCGGGGTTTCTCCAATCCTCAGCCAGCGTCTCCGTCCACCGAGCGAACGGATAACGTCTCTTAGTCGCCGCCGCTACTTATACTTCTCCGCCTGCTTTGCGATCTCGGCGTCGCCGGGGGCAGATTGCACAGCGCGCGCGGCAAGCGCCGCCATGCCCTGGCGGTCGCCCGCCCGCTGAAAACAGGCAGCCGCCTGCAGGTGGTAGAGCCCCCACTGACGGGCGCTGACGGTGGCGGGGAAAGAGCGCTGCGCCTCGTTGAACAGGTCTGCGCCTGGCTGGCACTGCCCCAGGTTGAGGCGCGCGCTCGCCTCTTTGATGACGTACCACGCGCCAGCCGGGTTCAAACTGCGCGCCTGAGAAAAAGCCGCCGCCGCCTCAGCCCACTGTTTGGTCTCGACAGCCAGGTCGCCCAGCAGGTCAAAGGCGCCGGCAGTACGCGGGTTCAGCGACAATGCAGCCTGGGCGGCGGCGGCAGAGAGGGTGCGCTCCCCAATGCGTTGATACCCTCTACCCAGTGAAACGCGCAGCCAGGCGCTCTGAGGATCTGCCTCTACCGCCTGCAGGTAGAGGCTCAGCGCCTCGGCGTAGCGTTTATCAGCGGTCAGATAATCCGCCAGGCGCGCCAGCCAACCGCCGCGCGAGGCGGAAAGCGGATAGCGCTGCAATGCGTTCTCCAACACTTTGCGCGCTGCCGAAGCATCTTTGAGACCGTAATACAAGGTATCCGCCAGTCCGGCGGCAGCACGTTCAGCGTCGAGGGCGAAAGCCGCCTGGTAATAGACCTGCGCGGCGGGGTAATCGCGCTGGCGGTAGGCATCGGCTGCGGCGCGCATCAGCTCCAGGATCAGCCCGCGCGCCTGCCAGGTCTCCGCCGCGCGCTGCGGTTGTCCGCTCAAGGCGAAGGCTTTGCCGCGGTAAAGGGCGAGGATCTCCTCCTCCCCCCAGGCGGCGCTTGCAGCCAGGCGGTCAGAGACTGCCAGCGCGCCCGATGCGTCCTGGGCGTTCAGCGCTGCCAGCCCCTGCCAGAGGGGTGCTCGCGGGTGATCAGCGGGCAGATGCGCCAGGTGCTGGGGCAGCAAAGGCTGCGCGGGCTGGGCGGCTGCCCCCCCTGCCCACCAGCCGCGCAGCGCCGCCAGCGAGCCGAAATTGCGCGGCAGCATCCACGCCGCCGCCGCCAGGCACAGCGCCAGCCCAAGCCACAAAACAAACGTCTTCATCCGCAAAAAAGAAAATCCCATCATTGAATCATCAACAGGGTAGGTTGCGTCACCAGCCCGCAGGCGCGCTCCGCCCATCCGACATACCGGCATGTAAATCTGCTGTCCGCCCTGCCACGCGCCGCGCCTTACCGGGCGCCGCTCTCGCGCGGGCGTTGTGGGGCATCAACCGCCCCTTGCAAGGTTCGCGTCAACAAACTGCGCGTCCCCTCAAATGACCTGCCTTTCATCCAGGCGCACATCCAGCCGCGCCAGTTGGTGGATGCGCTCATCGCCCATTGTCAGCCACATGCTCAGTTCCTGGCAGATCCGTTCGCACTCCGGCACATCCGGCGCGCGCGGAGCAGCCAGGTCAATGCGCTGCCCCGACATCTCGGTCAGGCGGTACATGCGGCTGGCACAATCGGGGTACTCGATTTCCAGCGAGCGTTTCTGCAGGTCGTCCATCGTCAACACCAGGTGGAACTGGCGCAGCAGGTTTGGCGTCACCGGGCGGGTGCGGTGTTCATCGATTGAGATACCGCGTTGGCGCATCGCCTCCCGCGCCTCCGCCCAGGCGCGCAGTCCATAAGGCGCCCAGGTGCCCGCGCTTTCAATCCGCCACAGGCGCGGCTGCGCTTCCAGGCACTCCACCCGCCAGCGCAGCAGCCCTTCTGCCACCGGCGACATGCATTGATTGCTCGTGCAGACGAACAAGACCGAGTACAACGACGGCGGCAATGGAATCAGGCAGCGTGACATAACACCCAAAACACCCCTTCCACGTGGGCAAAAATAGAGAAACGATTGAACTGGCGGAGATTATTTACACGGGCGCCTTAACCAGCCCCAGGCAACCCCGAATGATCAAAACCAAGTGTAGCAAACTTAATCCAATTTGTATAGATCGGTTAACTACGTATTTTTTTGCCCCGCATGGTGTGGTTAAACCACACCATCTCTACGTAGTGACTGCGTACATTTCTACGTATTTCTACGTAGTCGCCTGCCCAATTGACCCCTGCGGGTGCCCTGTTTCCACCGCGTTTCTGTGGCTGCAGTCTTACAACTCAAACGCCGTGCCGCGGCGCGCCAGGGTCAAAATGCGCATCACCTCCAGCGACTCTTCGAGCCGCACCGGAAAAGCCGCCCCCTCGCGGATCGACTCATACAGCGCATCCCAGATCACGGCATTGCTGCCCGCGCGCACCGGCAGGGTCTCCTCGACCCAGGGGAGAATTTCGGCAGGTCCGAACAGACTGCGCCGTGGCGCGCCAGACGATTTGACCGCCACAGGCACGCCTGCAGGCGCCGCCATGGGCTGCGCTGCCTGGCGCGCGGCGATGACATGCCAAGGTTCGCCATACTCAGCCGGGGTCTCCGGGCTTGCTGTCTTTTCCGGCAGCGGCTGGCTGGGATCAAGGTACTTCAAACGGATTTCCTTGCCCGTCAGCGCCAGGCTGCCGCGCGTGCCAAACACCTGGTAAGTCGGCGCGCCAATTGCCACCCCGCCGCTGATCTCCAGGTCAACCAGCCGTTTGTTCTCGCCGCGCAGCACGATTTTGACATGGTCCTCGGCGTCGCCAGCCGCCGCAATGCGCTTAAGGTCGCTGAACAGGCTTTCCACCGGGCTTTCGAGCAGCTGCAGTGCGTGGTCAACAATGTGCGGTCCCCAGTTGAGCAGCTGCCCTCCGCCAAAGCGCCGGATGGTTTGCCAGTCGTCGCGGCGCTGAAAGCTGTGGCGCGCCAGACGGATCTCAAAGACCTCGCCCAGTTTACCTGAGGCAATGATCTCGCGCACCTGCACAAAATCGGGATCGAAGCGGCGGTTGTGGCGGATGAAGAGGCGGTCGGGGTGCTGAGCAGCAGCCTGAGCAAGCTGCTGCGCCTCGCTGTAATTCAGGCAGATCGGCTTTTCGAGGAAAACAATCTTGCCCGCCTCCAGCGCCAGCAGGGTGTGCGCCAGGTGGTCGTTCGAGCGCGTGGCGATGTCCACCAGTTCCACCGCCGGGTCAGCCACCATCTCTTCGATGCGGGTGTAGGTGCGGCAGTGATAGCGCTGTTCCATCTGCGCCAGCCGTTCAGGGATCAGGTCGCAAGCCGCGGTGATCTGAAAACGGTCGGTGCGGCTGTCCAATTCTTTGCAGTGCATGCCCCAGCCGGCGCGTCCAATACCGGCAATGCCGATGTGAATAGGTTGAGTCATAGGGTGAGTTCTTATCCAGGTGTAAGATGGCGGTCGCGGCAGCCGGCAGAAGGCAATCCGCAACCGCCCGAATTATAGCACAGCCTGCGCGTCCTCGATGTTTACAGTTATGTTTGGCAGGCGGTATGCAGGTGGAGGAGGCAGGTTAATGACGAGTGTTTAACCAGAGCAGGCTAAAGGTGTAAATCACGCCGGGCAAAATGACCGCCAGCGCCATGTACAGCCACAGTTCATCGAAGCCCGCCTCGCCCATGCTCAACAGCGAATAGCCCACCAGCGCCAGGCTGGCAAACACAATCCAAAAAGTGAAGGCTACGTTCCCCGCCCGGACGCGCAAGGCGCGGCTGCGCTCATCGCTTTCCTCGGCTGCCAGCCGCCGCGCTGCCTGCAGGTTAGCCCCCGCCAGCAGGTAACGCGCCAGCAGAATAATCCCCCATCCCCCCAGGAAAATGCCCGGCGTCTCGAACCACTTTGGGTTCACCCCCGCCCCGCCTGCCAACAGCCGAATCAACACGCCACCACCAAAAAACAGCGCACCTGCCGCCAGCAAAATCCAGCCCAGGCGGATGTGATTGAGATATGCCCGCGTCTGCTTATTCATATTCCACCTCCTCATCGTATATAAATATGGATTCGATTGGTTCGCCGAACAGGCGCGCCAGCCGGAAAGCCAGCAGGATTGAGGGGTTATAGCGCCCGCTCTCCAGCGAGATGATTGTCTGGCGCGACACGCCTGCGCGGTCTGCCAGTTCTTGCTGCGTCCAACCCAATTTGCTGCGCAGTTCTTCCAGCCTGTTTTTCATAACCGCCTCCACTGTAAAGTAAACTTTACATATAGTATAGCGCATATTTCAAAAATGTCAAGTATCCTTTACATAGCTCTGTCTGCTTCTCCGCCTGTCCCCCAGGCAGGTGATTTCCTTCTCCAGATTCTGCAGCGACAATCCCGTTTGGCATATAATAGGCTCGCAATCCATTTTATGCGCTTCAGACAACATCGTTCCGTAATCGCAGAAAAACGGCAAACCCCGGACTCAGGTTAAGGATAAATATGCCTGATCAGATTCAAAACTGGAAAGATTACGCGCACCGGCTCAAGACTGAGCTATTCGCGCTGTACCTTGCCTACCGAGACCCGCGCACACCCTGGTATGCCCGCGCCTGGGCGGCGCTGGTGGTGGGCTATGCCTTCAGCCCCATCGATCTGATCCCCGATTTCATCCCCGTGCTGGGCTATCTCGACGACCTGCTGCTGCTGCCGCTGGGCATTCTGCTGGCGCTCAGGCTGATCCCTGTGGGGGTGATGGCAGAGAGCCGCCTGAAAGCCCAGGCAGCGACGGCGCAAGCCAAACCGGTCAGCAAAGCTGGCGCGGTTTTGATTGTCATTCTATGGATATTGCTGGCAAGCGCGGGTGTGGCGCTGGCGTATTACTGGCTCACTTGAATGGTCAGACTGCCGGAACAGGCGACCGCGGATGGCAGTTTCTCACCAATTTATTAGGATTTATCGACAAAGCGGCGTATGCTCAAAGACCCACCCCCTCATTCGGTTTATAACAGGCTGGGGCGCCTGGATTCGAACCAAGATCCACAGATCCAAAGTCTGGTGTGCTGCCCTTGCACCACGCCCCAACTAACAGGTTCATTTTAACAAAGAATGTCCAATCCGACAATACCCGATCTCTGAAGTTCAGAAAAACGCAGGATAAATATGGTTTTATGGTTGTGACGCACGCCACGACCGACGAAGTGATCAGGTTGTCAGAACTCTCGTTAAATGAGTACAATCAAGGTATGAATGTAATAATGGTATTGATCCAAATCATGCGCAAGGCAGCTGCCGCTCTATGTCTCCTGGTCATCCTGTTCGCGGGCTGCCTGCCCGCCCAATCTGAGCCGCTGCCCGTCTATACGCCTGAACCGCTCCAGGTGATCACCGCTACCTCGCTGCCGGTCACTCCATCTGCCACGCTAATCCCCTCCGCCACCCCCACCCCCACGCCCAAACCGCTACGCGCCCTGCGCATCCCCCTGCTGCCCGGCGACCTGCCGACTCTCGACCCGCAGCGCGCAGAAGACTGGGCGGGTATCCAAATCAGTGAAGCGCTGACTGCAGGACTGGTGCGGCTCGATGAGCAAACCGGTCAGGTACTTCCCGCCGCTGCCCAAAGCTGGAGCATCAGCCCGGACGGCAAGGAAATCACCTTTGCGCTGCGCCAGAATATCGCCTGGGTGTATTTCAAACGTAACGGACAGGGCGGCGACGTGGTGGAGCGCGTGCGCGACTGCGATGGCAATCCCCGCATGGTTACTGCGGTGGATTGGAAACTCGGCTTGCTGCGCCTGCTGCTCCCGGCGACCAATTCTCCCAATGCCGCTGCCTTTGCCAGTGTCATACAGAACGGAACCGCCTACCAGACCGGCAAGATCAATAATCCCACCATCGTCGGCATTGCCGATGTGAACCCCTTCGAGTTAAAACTGACCTTCAGCAAGCCTGGCGCCTCTGGTCTGGCAGCGCTCTCCGCCTGGTATGTCCGCCCCGTCCCTTTCTGGATGGTCGAAGGCGATCAATGCACCCCGCCTCTGCGCGAACTGTGGTGGCAATCCGATGTTTACCCCAGTTACGGCGCATTTGCCCTGAAATCAGCCGTCAAAAACGGCGCGGTTACCCTGGTGCGCAACCCGCACTGGCAATCCTTGCCAACAGCGCCTGCTGCCACCATCGATGAAATCCGCTGGATCCCCGTTCAGCCATCTGAACTGCTGGGGCAATTTGACGCGGGCAGGCTGGACTTGTTGTATTTTCCGCCCGGCAGCGACCCCCAACTGCTGACGAACCCCCGCTACCGCGACCTGATCCGGCTCGTCCCCCTGCGCAGCACACAATACCTGGCTTTCCGCGCCAACCGCCCACCCGCTGACGACAGCCGATTGCGCCAGGCGCTCTCACTGGCAATCGACCGCGATCAACTGGCGCGCCAGTCGGGTTTGCTCTGGCAACCCGCGCGCTGGTTCACCCCCAGCGGAGTCAGCGGCGCACCAGCGAACAACACCTCAGGCGCAAGCGCCAGTGTCCGCTATGATCCGCTGCTCGCCAGGTCTCTCTTGTGGAAATACCTCTATGAAAAAGGATATACCGGCGGCGCTCCGCCTGGTGGAATTCCCGCAAGCTGGTTGAAGTTGACCCTTTTATTTCCAGCTGGCGCACGTTACCAACAGGCAGCCGAAGCCCTGCAAACTATGTGGCGTGAAAAACTTGACCTTCCCGTCCAACTGGTCAGCCGTCCAGCGCTGGATTACCAAAAAGAGCGCGGGTTAGGCTGGCACACCATGGCGCTGGCAGAATTATCCCCTGCCAACCCGGATGCTGATGACTTTGTGGGGACTCCATTTTTCCCTGGCGGCAGTGTTTGGAAACTGACCGGCTGGCAGGAGACGTTTGGATACGAATTGTTCCGCCACTATGCCGCAGCCGCTCTGCGCGAAGTGGACAGCCGCCAGCGCCAGGTTTACACAAGCAAGGTTGAACAAATTCTGATTGAAGATGAGGCAGTAGTTGCCCCGTTGTTTTGGAATTACGGCGCGCTGCTGCTGCATCCGGAAGTTACAATTTCCCCTGCCGCAAATGGCGTTCTGCGTTTCGAGTTTTGGAGCGTCCCCGCCCGTTAACTGGTCTGCGGCTCTTCACCGGGCGCTAATCCAAGTTTGCGAGCCTGGTCAAAACTAAGCGCGTCAGGTGAAAGCAGCGGCTTTTGGGCAGGTTGAGCGTTGTTCCAAAAATCATCCAACTCCTGCGGGCTGAGCTTCAAGCCTGGTTGCTGGAGCAGCGCTTCAAAAGCTTTGATATCCGGGTCTTTTGCCCCTCCCCCTTCAGCGATTGCCCGGTTTACTACTTTGTCCTCAGCGGCTGGCGCACCTGCTTTCGGCTCACTGGCAGGCGCAAGCGGCGGCTGCATCTCGCTTGACTGCGCGATCGACGGCTCAAGGGTTTCTGAAAGCGGCGCAGTCTTTTTGCGCTCGCCGATCATGCCCAATTCTTCGAGGGTAGGCGCTAACTCGCGGCTGGCTTCCAGCACGCCTTCCACCCCAATCGACAACCGCAGGGTGTTTTTACCCACTTTCAACGCCGCAACCAGCACATAATGGAAGACAGGAGCACAAACCAGATTGTAATTTTTACCGCGAAAAGCCTGGGCAAATTCCAGGGGGGGATTGCCTAACGCCCCTGCCACTTTGCTGCCCGCGCTCAGCGCAGCCATTAACGAAGGAGAAACTTGCTCCTCAAAACCGCCGGGAAGATCGCCCGCCTGCACCACCACATGCCCGCGCTCATCCAGCAGCGCCGCCGCGATTGCCCCCAGCGAGCCGCGCAACCCCGCCAGAATATCCACCACCCGATTGTTCGTCCCCCCCGTCGGCTCCAGAGTTACTTCAGCCGCTGGCAGCACCGGTTTTTGAGTGGTGCGCGGCAGCCCCAGCAGCCGCTGAGAATGATCGACAAATTCGTAGATGTCCAGCGGTTTTTGCAAAAAGACATCCGCAACCGTGCGCGCCTGATCCATGATGGTTTCATCAGAAAGCGCGGTGATCGCAATTACCTTAACTGCAGGATAGCGATTACGCACCCGGCGGATCAAATCGATGCCTGAGATGCCCGGCAGGCGGATATCAGAAACCAACAGATCCAACGGGCTTATGCCAATCTCTAATATTGCTTCTTCGGCAGAAGGCACCACCTTGACAGACATGGATTGGTCAAATGCCACCAGCGTATTTTGCAGCAGGCGACCCAGGTCGAGGGCATCATCGACGATCAGGACGCGTTTGGCAGCCATTTATCCCACACGCCAGCACGCGACCCAATGGTTGGGGCTCACTTCTTTAAACTCCGGTTCCTGCTGGCTGCAATGATCCATCGCCACCGGACAGCGGGGGTGGAAACGGCAGCCAGAAGGCGGACGCAGCGGGCTTGGCACATCGCCCTTCAAAATGATACGCTCGCGCCGAATTTTCGGATCCGCCACCGGGATCGCCGACATCAACGCCTGGGTGTAGGGATGCAGCGGATTGCGGAATAATTCCTCGCGGGTAGTCAGTTCAACCATCTTGCCCAGGTACATCACTGCCACGCGATTCGAGATATGCTCCACCACGCTCAGGTTGTGCGCGATGAACAGATAGGTCAAACCAAACTCGCCTTGCAAATCCTTAAGGATGTTGAGCACTTGCGACTGGATCGAAACATCCAGGGCGGATACTGGTTCATCGCAGACGATGAACTTGGGTCGCAAGGCAAGCGCGCGTGCAATTCCGATCCGCTGGCGCTGACCGCCTGAAAATTCATGCGGGTAACGGCGGGCGTGATAATCTTCCAGACCCACCTTCTTGAGCGTCTCGATGGCAATGTCAAATTGCTCACGAGCCGTTCCCACCTTGTGAATCTTCAGCCCTTCGATCACCGACTCACCGATTGGCACACGCGGGTCAAGAGAAGCATACGGATCCTGAAAGATGATTTGCATATTGCGGCGCATCGCCTTTAACGCGCTGCCCTTGAGGCTGAAGACGTCCTGTCCCTCAAATTCGACTGAGCCGCCCGTCGGTTCGGTCAGGCGCAGCATGGTACGTCCCACCGTAGTTTTACCGCAGCCCGATTCGCCCACCAACCCTAACGTTTCGCCCTGCTTGATGGTGAAACTGACGTTATCAACCGCCTGCACCCAGGCGACGACCCGCTGCAAAATCCCTCCCTTTACCGGGAAATACTTTTTCAGGTTTTTAACCTTGATTAGATCGACCTCTTTTTGAGCATTAAGTGTTTCAGCCATTTAGATATACCTCGGATTCCAGGATTATGCTTTCAGGGGCGCCTGGTGGTCACCCAGGCTGTGATACAACCAGCAACGCACATCATGCGCGGGCAGTGTTTCAATCAGGTTTGGTTCAACCTCGGTGCAAATTTTCAACCCGTACTCGGTGCGTGCGCGGCAGCGCGGCGCAAACTGGCAGCCAGGGGGCAGGTTGACCAGGTTTGGCACAGAACCAGGGATTACATCCAACCGGTCGGTAACCTTACCCAAAACCGGAATGGAACCAATCAAGCCCTGGGTGTACGGATGGAGGGGTTTTTCAAAAAGTGAATTGACATCGCTTTGCTCGACAATACGCCCGGCGTACATCACCGCCACCCGATCCGCCATTTCGGCAATCACGCCCAGGTCATGCGTAATCAGGATAACGGCTGTGCCCAATTTCTCACGCAATTCGCGAATCAAGTCGAGAATTTGAGCCTGGATGGTCACATCCAGCGCGGTGGTCGGTTCATCGGCGATCAACAGCTCAGGGTTAAGCGCCAGCGCCATGGCAATCATCACCCGCTGCGCCTGACCGCCTGACATTTCATGCGGGTAGGCGTGAGCTTTGCGGTCAGCATCTGGGATGCCCACCACTTTGAGCAGCTCCACAGCGCGGTTCCAGGCAGCTTCTTTGGACATATACTGGTGAATTCGCAGCACTTCTGCCACCTGGTCGCCAACCGTAAACACCGGATTCAGACTCGACTGGGGCTGCTGGAAAATCATCGAAATGCGGTTGCCGCGCATGGCAACCATCTCTCTTTCTGGCAGTCTGAGCAGGTCTGTCTTATTAAACAAAATCTGCCCGTCAACCACCTTACCCGGAACGCCCACCAGGCGCATGATGGACAGGCTGGTAACGCTCTTCCCGCACCCCGATTCTCCTACCAGCCCCAGCACTTCGCCTTCTTTGACATAAAAATCCACTCCATCGACCGCTTTAACCACCCCATCTTCGGTGAAAAAGTAGGTTTTCAGCCCTTTCACCTCCAGGATGACCTCTCCTCCGCGCGATGGACGTGTTGTATTCGTCATACCATCCTCCTAAAAACCATGAATAAGTTCTCTCTTCTCAGCGAAACCCCTGTTTGCTACCGAATCCGGTACCCGAGCTTCGTCAGCGCTTCTTCTAAAGGCGCGCGCGTGTTCAGGACAGGTGACAGCGTGGTGTAGGGCTCGTTTTTTTCACTCAAAAAAATCACAGGTACTTCGGTGTATCGTCCTGTGATCGGGAACAACATGCGGTTGGGATTGCCCGTATAAAAATAAGCGTGCAGCTTAACCGGTTTCAGAAAGATTGCCTCAACTGCGGTATATTTCATTATTGCGTCCTGGTGGGTCTCCTCAGATAACCCAATGTTCGAAGGACGCGATACGCCCCGATCGAGAGAGCGCTGAACGCCCATCGCCAGATCATTAAAACCGGGCATGCCTGGGCGGTATTCGAATTTCTTGCCGTCTTGATAGACGATGACAATCGCCGGTTTCTCCTGAAAACCACCCAAGAACCACAAAAAATCCCCGGTTGTAAACACAAGGGTCATGAATACAATGAATCCAATAAACGCAACCACAACCAGGATCATTAAGGTGAAATTCTTACCCGCCCGTTGTTCCATGCCTGTTTAATCTTTCAGAAAAGGTAATTCAATCGCTTTACAGTTTCAACCGCGGGTCTAAGGCATCGCGCAAGCCATCGCCGATGAAGTTAATCGACAACACCGTCAGGAAGATACAAAACCCTGGCGAGAGCGCCTGGGTGAACAGGTATTCCAGTGGAGAGTTGCGCGCTTCATTGAGCATATTCCCCCAGGTAGGCACAGGCGGCATGACCCCGAAACCGAGGAAGGATAAGGCAGATTCGGAAATTATCACCTGACCAAAACCAAGCGTGGCAGCCACGATGATCGGCGCGAGTGAGTTTGGAATCAGGTGCATAAAGATGATACGCGCCTGACTGCCCCCCAAAGCGCGGGTGGCTTCAATGAATTCCTGCGAGCGCAGGGTTAGCACCGATCCGCGCACCAACCGCGCAATCGTCATCCAGCCGAAGACGGTCAGAATCGCAATAATCACCACCACGCTGAGCGAGCTCCCCAGAAATTGCTGCAATGCAACAAACTGGCGCAAGCTGCTGGACATAATCAACAGGATGGGTAGAGTTGGCAAGGTGAGCATCAGATCCGTAAAACGCATCAGCAGGGAGTCAATATTCCCGCCAAAAGCGCCTGAGACAGCGCCGATGACTGTACCCACCATGACATTCAAGATGGTAGTGGTAAGCGCTACCCCCAGCGAAATCCGCCCGGCATACAGCAGGCGCGAGAGGATGTCTCTCCCCAGTTTATCTGTGCCCAGGATGTGCAGCGGTCTGCCGGTGTCTCCTTCTGAAAACAGAGGGGCGTAAGATCGAAACAGGTCGATCTCTTCGTAAGCATACGGCGCAATCACCTCTGCGGCGATGCTTAAGAACACCACCAGCACCAGCATGAATAATCCTGCCATCGCCAGGCGGTGACGGCGCAAGCGTTTCCACGCCAGCGTCCATTGGCTTTCTGGGCGCAGTCTGGCAATGCGGGCGCGTTCGAGTCCGGCAACATCAGGTTTATTTTCGGTCGTTGTAGCGGTCATAGCTGCCCTCTAGCGGTACTGAATGCGCGGATCAACGACCGCGTAGAGAAGATCGCCGAGGAAGTTCGAAAACACCACCAGGACGGAAGAAAGAACCAACACGCCCTGCACGATCGGCCAATCGACATTGCTGATCGAATCGATCAGCAGACGCCCCATGCCAGGCCAGGAAAAGATCGTCTCGGTGATCAGAGCGCCTCCAAACAAGCCTGGCAGTGAGAGCGCCAGCAGGGTGATCAGCGGGATCAACCCGTTGCGCAAACCATGCTTGAGGATGACCCATTTTTCCGACAAGCCCTTGGCGCGGGCGGTGCGCATATAATCCTGCCGCAGCACCTCCAACATCGAAGCGCGGGTGTAGCGGCTCCACTGCGCCATATTGAAGTAAATCAGCACCATTGCTGGTAAAGCGACATGATGCAGTCCATCCTTGATCGCCATCCATTCTTTCCCTTCCAGGCGGGGATATTTGGTGCCGAAGGACAGAATGCGGATAATCGCCTCAATAATATCCCCATCTGCGCCGGCAGTGCGCACCCCGCTGGTAGGAAACCAGCCCAGCATGACCGACAGGATCGAAATAGCCATCAAGCCGGTCCAGAAGGTTGGCATCGATTGCCCGAAAAACGCCAGCGAAGTGACAAAATAATCCATAAAGGAATATTGTTTGATTGCCGAATACACCCCAATCGGCACGGCGATAACAATCGCAAAGGTCAACGAAATCCCCATCAACAAAATGGTGTATCCCAGGCGGTTAAAGATCAGCTCTAACACATTGACGCCCGTTTGCACCGTCCAGGATTCGCCCCAATCGCCGGTAAATGCCTTGCCCAGCCAGCGCAGGTAACGCCCCTGGTCAATGCGGCAGGCGGTGTCCCCCTCAAATTGAGGGCAGTACCAGCCCGGCAGGATCGGTTTATCCAGGTCTAACAACATGTTCAACCGGTCGATATGCGTCTTCGAGATGCGCGGGTTTGACAGCGCCAGCATGTCAAACGGACCGCCCGGTACGAGATTAAGGATCACATACAACAACAGCGATATAAAAAATAATAAAACCACAGATTGGATGCTTCGCCGAATGATATAGTCGGTCATTCCGGGCTGCTCCTTGGCAGGCAAAGGAATTTTCGTGCAACGCTTAACAAAAATTTACCACTAAAGTTGAAGCATGGATTTAATCAAATCATGGGGGAGGAAAACTCCTCCCCCATGAAGGGACAATCAAAATGTTATTTCTCGAGTTGCCACTCGTGGGCGTTCCAGCCATCCGCAGCGTATTGAGTCGGACCAGCTTTGAAATTCTTGAAGCCGGTGCGGATCACATAGACACGGGTATTGGAGAACAACGGGATGACCGGGACTTCTTTGGTCCATTCCGCGAAGAACTTTTCAAGCTCGACTTTGCGCAGCTTCTGGTCGAGACTGACAACCGGGTCGCTCGCCTGCTTGGCATGGGCTTCATCGGCTACTTTGTTGCACCAGCCGGGGAAGTTCTGCCCTGACCAGTTGTTTTCTTTGGTGGGGATACCCTTGCAGGTATATTGATCGAAGCTCGGATCGTCGCCGGTAATCCAGGTGTAAATGGCGGCGTCGAAGGTGCGGCAGCCGAGAGGACCGCCCGCATCACAGGTCGCGAACAGACCACGTCCATACAGGAACTGCAGGTTGACGCCGAAACCAACGGCTTTCCACTGCGACTGGATGACCTGGGCAATTGCCTGGCGGTCAGCGCGGTCGGTGGTCATGAGGGTGATTTCCAGGTTCTTCTTTACTTTCTTGCCGCCTTCATCAACCTCTTTGGTGCAGGGATTGGTCTTGCAATCCCAGCCTGCTTCGGCTAAGAGGGCTTTGGCTTTGTTGGGATCATACGGATACTTGGTGATCTTGTCGGTGTATGCCCAGGAGAACGGAGGCACGGGCAGGTCAGTGGTGCTCTGCTTGCCAAAATAGAGCCGGTCAACCAGCGCTTTGCGGTCGGTAGCGTGATAAAGCGCCTGGCGGACTTTCACATCGTTCAGAGGGAACTTGGTGGTGTTGAGGTCGATATGCTCCCACTGGTAACCAGGTTCATACAAGACCTTGTACTTTCCGGCTGCTGCAATTTTATCCAGGTCCGGGGCATTGTTGACGGTTAAGCCACCGGTGCCGGTAACAGCATCGATTTCGCCCTTCTGAAGGGCAGCCAAAACACCTGCGGTTTCAGCATAGAAGCGGTAAATGACGGTCTTGATCTTGGGGTCGCCCAGAGGATAAGGTTTGTCACTCTTCTCCAGCACGATTTCCTGACCGGCTTTCCATTCCTTCAGAACATAGGGACCGTCGCCAACCGGCTTGCGGGCAAATTCGCTCTTCGCCTGGTCTTTGGCAGGTACTTTGCCCAGGATATGCTCAGGCAGCCAGCCTACAACCGCCCAGTAAACCGGATCGACAACCGGACCAACCTGCTTGCCGTAGTCATTCGCAACATAGTCGGCTTTGTATTTTGCAAAATCAACATTGCCCTTCAGGGTGCCCGCCGCGGCTTCCTTTGCCTGTTTTTCGCTCATGAAGACATACACGATGGTCGAAGCGTCTGGACCCTTGACATCATACAGCTTCTGGGTCAGGGTGCGGTCGCCAATCTGCATATCGGGATCCATGACCAGTTTCCAGTAATAGATGGCGTCCTTCGAGGTGACCGGTGTACCATCGGTCCAGCGCCAGCCGGGTTTAATCTTGTAGGTCACTTCCAGGTGTCGGTCAGCGCCTTCGCCAACAAACTTGGCGCCGCCATTTGCCAGCGTGGCGACCTGGGTGCAGCCCAAGGCAACCCATTCAGCCTTCTCATTTTGAGAAATGCAGCCGGGCATGAAGGTGCTGTTTACGATCGTGCGCGCCATCATTGAGCCCACCAGGGGATGCAGGGTGTCAGGCTCTTGCTGCAGGGCTAACACAACCGTGTCAGCGGGCTTCGTTGGTGCAGCAGTGGGAGCAGCCGTGGGGGGAACCGGGGTCGCGGTGACAACCTGAACTTTGGTCTCGACCTTGGGGGTGCCCTCAACGATCTTGGTGACCTGCACCTCAACGGTCTGAACGACCGGTGTGGGGGTCGCACAAGCTGCCAGAATCAGACTGGCAATGATAACCGTGCTTAAAACCAACATCAATTTCTTAGACTTCATGGTTTTACTCCTCCAAAAGGAATTGTGGAACTACAAATTAAGGAGACAATTGGAACAACACAGGTTACATATGCTCGAACCATAGAGGTTTTTGTCGGAATCACCTCCTTTTCAAGGAATTATTCCCCAAAGTGGAAAATGACCAGAGTCATTTCCCTGATCGTATGTGAGGTAATATAGCATACTCTACAAATGAAGTCAAGTTTCACAGAACAGATGTGTTAACCAGCGGGAGAAAAATCACCCAAACGGGTATGATGGGCGCAATTCGCCCGCCCATTCCACCATTCTCAACCGCGGGTTTTTTTAAAGAAACGGGTGGTTTAGCGGGAGCAGCCCGCGCCGTAATCGATGGATTCCAGACTCCATAACTCACTGCGCGAAGTTAAGTCAAGCGATAACCCGCATAAATCCGGTCGGCTGACCGCGATCTTCAATTGAAAATACAGGGGGATGACTGGCAGTTCTTGCGTAAAAAGCTGCTGGACTGCCAGAAATTTTTCCCGGTATTCAGGTTGATCCGGTCGGGTGCGCATCGCGGCTTCACAAGCCGCGTCAAACACCGGGTTCGAATAGCCGGTGATGTTTGCGCCGACCCAATTATTCTCCGCTTTCGGAATCTGATGGGTGGTGTAAAGATAGCACGGCGTTTCCGGTCCGGTGCGCCAGGAAAACTGCACCAGGTCGAATTTGCGCCCAAAGATTGGACCGTTGGGTCCCGGACCGAATAAATCACCCGCCTCCACCACCTGAACATCCACCTGGATACCACATTGTTTCAACGAATCAGCCGCCATGCGGGCTGATCGCTGGCGCAAATTTGCCGACGTAGTATAGAGCGATACGATAAAAGGTGTGTTTTCTGGAATTCCCGCGATGCCGCGCGCCCGGCGCGGGGTGACTGGATCACCGTCATGATCTTTCCAACCCGCATCGTCGAACCATTTTGCGCCTTGCGCCGGGTTAAAGGGCTCTGGTCGCAGGTCTTTTGCGGCAAAAGGATGCCCTGGCGGAAGATAGCCCCCCGGCACACTGGATTGACCCCATAGGAACGTCTTGACAATTGTTTCCCGGTCAATACACGCCGCAAATGCCTTGCGCACCCGCCCATCGCTGAAGAAGTCCGCCCGATCCCTGGCAGCCGGGTTATAGCCATCATCATACGAAGACGGGCGAATGCCAAAATCGAGGTGTTCCCACTCCGGTCCCTGGGCAATATACGCTTTCAGTTTCTTGTTTTTCTCCAGTTCCAGGATGGTCTGAAGCTGGCTATGCAGCAGGGTGCTCTGGTCGACAATATCACATTCGCCGGTCAACAAAGCCGCCAGGTTATTATCGGATTGTTCGCCCAAGAAACGGTACACCAGGGTGTCAAATTTGGGCAAACCCTCTGCGGCGCGAAAATAATAGGGGTTTTTCTTTAAGGTGATATGGCTGCCCTGCATCCATTCCTGAATCTGATACGCGCCCCAACCCAACGGGCGGATAGTCAGGTCATTGCCTTTGACCAATTCGGCTGGCTTCAACGTGCCCCACAAATGCCTGGGCAGCGGCGTGTGAAACAGGGTGGAAAATTGGGTCGGATAAAAACCGGGCTTGCCAATCCACTGCACCCCCAACTCCCCCTGCGCCTGGTAGCTGGCAGTACGGTCGAACAGTTCTTTTCCAACCGGTGTGGCGGGGTCGCCGGTTAACTCGAAGGAAAACACCGAGTCAGCCGCAGTCAGAGGCGTTCCGTCTGACCATTTGATGCCCGGTTTCAGTTGGAAGGAAACCGTAAGCTGGTCCATCTTTAATTCGGAAACGCCATCCCAGGTGATGGCGCAGGCAGCGCTGCCGCATCCTGCCGGTTGAACCCGTGAACCGCGCTGCAACACGATCAGGTTACCGGCGGCATCTACCACCTGGCTGCCCGCTTTTACCGCCACCGCGCTGATGACGGCGCTGCCATCCGATGAAGACGGCATCTTCTGCAATATCACCGGCTGGACGCTGTAATCGCGGGTGTCAAAAGGACCATCATAGATCGCTTCCAGCACCGACCAGGTGCTCCGGGTAGAGCTTCCATAAAGATACAACGATGGCGGCTCCTGCCCCAGGCAAATCACCAGCGAGCGCGTCTGGACTTTGGTGGGCGTGGCAGGCAGTCGGGTCGGGGTCGGAGCAGGGGCAGTAGCAGCAGCCGTAGCCGTAGCCGTAGCCGTAGCAGGCAGATTGGTAGGGGTGGGAGCGGGCGCTGGGCGGCAGGCGCTAACCAACACCACCAGCGTCAGCCCAATCCCAATGGTTCGTCGCAATAAAGGAAACATGATGCCAATTGTACCAGATATAAAAACCTATCCGTTTTCTTCTCCGCCATAACGCAAGCGGAGATATGACTCGTAGCGCTGCAGATGGACACGCCCCTCAGCAACCGCCCGGCGCACAGCGCATCCCGGCTCATTGCGATGGGTGCAGTCATTAAACTGACAGTGCATCACCAGTTCCGCCAGTTCCACAAAATAGCCATCCAGTTCCTCGGGGTCGGTATCCCACAATGCCAGCGATTTCAGACCCGGCAAATCCGCCACATAGCCGCCCTCAGTCAATGGAAAAAGCTGGCGCACCACGGTGGTGTGACGTCCTTTTTCTGTCATCTGGCTCACCTCGCGCACCGCCAGTCCCAGGTCTTTCTGAATGGCGTTCAACAGGCTTGATTTTCCCACACCTGAAGGACCCGCCAAGCCGGAAATTTTTCCTGCCAGACAGGCTCGTAATTCTTCCAGCCCCATTTGGGTTTTAACAGAGGTGAAAATCAAGCGGTAGGGCAAAGTGGCATACGCAGCAAAGAGCTGACGGGCAGAATCGCCCCCCACCAGGTCAACTTTATTCGCCACAATCACCGCCGGGATGTTTTCCTTCTCGGCGATGACCAAAAAACGATCCAGCATGCGCAAATGAGGATCTGGCTGAGCGCAGGAAAACACGATCAATACCTGATCGGGATTAGCAATTAAGATTTGCTGATATTCGCCGCGCGGGGTAGGCGCCAGACGCACCAAAGCGCGCTGGCGAGGCTCTATTTGCTCAATCATGCCGCTGCCATCTGGCAGCATCGAAATCTTAACCCGATCGCCAATGGATAAGATATCCCCCGGCTGCCGCCCCTTTTTGAGACGCCCCCGCAAGCGACAGGTAACCACCTGTTCAGCCGTCTGTACCGTAAAAAATCCAGATTGAAGTCGTATTACCAGACCATCAGTCAGACCATCGGTCAACATATAATTACGGCTGAAGTGTTGAGGAGGGAGTAGGAGTGGTCGGCGGAGTGGGAGTGCGGGTTACGTTGAATTTTGACTCCCAGGGGTACAAGCGAGCCGGTTTGCCAAAGAAATAAACCTCCACAATTCGGCGAAAAATAGGAGCGGCAATATCCGAACCTTCGCCTGCATTTTCAGCAATTACCGCCACCGCAATATCCGGGCGGTCAGGGCTGCCTTGCGCGGTATACCCGGCAAACCAGGCGTGCGGTTTACCGGCTGAAGTTTGAGCGGTGCCAGTTTTTCCATACACCGGCACCGTTAGACCGGTCATGCGGTTATAAGCCGTGCCGCGGGTGTTAGAAACCACGCTGCGCATGGCGGTCTGGATCAGTTTCAAATTTTCTGCTGAAAGAGGCAACCTGCCTATTTCTTCTTTTTTGAACTCATACACCACTGTTCCATCCGGGGCGGCAATCTTTTCGACCAATTGCGGACGCAACAGAGCGCCGCCGTTCCCAATCGCAGCAATGAAGTTTGCAACCTGCAGCGGGGTTACCAGCATGGTACCCTGTCCAATTGCCAGTTGCACAGCGTCTCCCTCGTTTCCAGGATCGGGCATTTTTCCAGCTTCTTCCGCCACCTGTTGAATACCGGTCGCTTTGCCCAGCCCAAACGCCCGCGCCATTTCAGAGACGGCTTTAGGCTGGTTTTGACGGTATAGCTCTAAACCAATATGCCAGAACCAGGGATTGCACGACCGCATCAACCCTTCAGGCAGATTCAACTTTCCGCTGGGCGGAAGCTGCTTTTCATACGTCCAATCATACAGGGTCAAGCCGGGTAACTCAGTCCAGGTATGCCCACAATTGTAGGTATCGCTTTCTTTGAAAATACCCGTCTCGAGGGCAGCCGCCATGGTAATGATCTTAAATACCGATCCCAAGGGATAGCCGCCGCCCTGCGTGGCGCGGTTCAGCAAGCGGGAATTGGGATCACTTAACGTCTGGCTCAAAACTGCGTTGTTGCGATTGGTCGGCTCGAACAGGTTTGGATCAAACGAAGGAGAAGAAGCCATCGCCAGCACCCGCCCCGTATCCCGCTCCAGCACCACAATCGCGCCGCGGAATCCGCTCATTGCCTTTTGGGCTTCCAATTGCAAGTTGCGGTCGAGGGTCGTGGTTACAGATTGCGCCGGTTGGGCTTCACTTTGCGACAGACGGGTAACGATCTGCCCCTGGGGATTGGCGATATACAAAGAGATGCCGCGTTTGCCAGCCAGGTATTCTTCTGCCCACTTTTCCAATCCCGCATCCCCTACCTTTTCATCGCCGCGGTAGCCGCGGCGGCGGTATTCTTCGAGGTTCTCTTTCGATATTGACAACACATAGCCTACGGCATGGGGAGCCACCCCGCCGTCATAATAATACCGCGCGCGGAAATTGCCCAACACCAGACCCGGAATGCCGCTGATATCACCATACATCCGTTGGATATCGGCTGCGGCTGCTTCTCCGATGGCAATGTACCATGTGGCGCCGGCTTTTTCATAAGACGCTTTGATCGACTCGACCGTTTTCCCAGTCAGGCGCGACAACACTTGCAGCAATTCCCCTTCTTTTTCTTCATCAATATTGCCCGGTATCACTCCCAGCGACACCGCATCCGCCATTTGGGCAATTGGCGTTCCCGCGCGGTCATAGATGTTGCCCCGCGCTGGGATTTTGTAATCCGCCACGAATCGGTTGCCCCCGCGCAGTTCCGGCATGATCAAGCCGTCTTCCCACTGTACCCGCCAGTTCCCATCTTCCAGGGTCAGGTTCGCCAGCATCTCTCGGCTAAATGTGTCTGCCAGAATCGTCTTAAACCGCACACGGTAAGCCACCTGGGCAGAGGTCGGGTTGGTCAAGGAAGAAAGGATTTCATAGTCAATCGATTGAAGACCCAGGTTCGCCGCCACATCGCGATAGCGGGCGCTGAAATTCGCTGCGCTGATCGCATCGCGGCTGATGCGGGTTAAGAGAGCATACATCTGGTCATATTTGTCCGCTTTCCAGGCATCTAAAAACGCCTGGAACGCTTTCTGCACATCCGGCGCGCGCGTTGTCTGAATGATCGGCAGCGGCAAGGCAGGGGTATTGGTTGGCAATACGGGCGGCGTCGAAGGCGTGCTGGATGGCATACAGGCAGACAAAACCAATATCAGGCAAATCAGCCTGATGGGATACTTCACAAGATGGAAATTCATTCAATCAACCTTTCAACCGACATTTTCACCACGTAAAACAGCAGCAAAGACCGGGCATTGATATTGAAGCGCTGCCTGACATGCCTGCGGCACATTCTCTGGCGCGCAATATCCCTGGCGTTCTAACAGGCGCACCACATGACACAGCGGCAGCCCCATCACGCTGGCATAACAACCAGTAAGGCTTTCAACCGGCTGAAAAACCGGATGTTGGATGGCATAAGCGCCGGCTTTATCCAATGGATCGCCGCTGGCAACATAATGGCGCACTTCCTCTGGAGAATACGCGCGCATCGGCACACGGGTTGAGCAAAGGTCTGTTGCCACCCAGCCTTCCCCCGGATTATAAAGTGCAATGGCGGTATGCACCGCATGAAAACGCCCGCGCAACCGCAAAAGCATTCTCTCTGCCTCCTGGGCGTCAGCCGGTTTTCCCAGGATCAGTTCGCCATCCGCCACAGTGGTATCGGCTGCCAGGATCAGTTCCCCTGAACCAGCCTGATCCTGTGCTGCCCTGGCTTTCATCTCTGCCATACGCAGCACATAATCCAGCGGTTGTTCCAATGGGAAAGGGCTTTCATCCACCGCCTTCCACCCCACCCGAAACGGAAAGCCAGCCGCGCTTAACAGGAAAGATCGGCGAGGTGAACCGGATGCAAGGAATAAATGAGGCTCTTTCATCATCTGGTCTGATTCTAACACAACCCAAAATATCCTCGGGCTGCTGCAAAATGCATCGATTAGAGGAACCCGCCAGGATATGCGGCGGATTCCTTTCAACTTTAACCTCTTCGTTTTTCAACACCCTGTCAATTTATTGATATACAATATGGATTAATGAAGATTTTATATGTAGAAGACGACCCGCTCGACGTTGACCTGACCCGGCGAGAGTTGCAAAAGACCGCGCCGCATCTTTCCATCGATATCGTCTCCACGATGAAGGAAGCAATTCAGCGGCTGGATCAGGCAACCGTTGATGAATTTGACCTGCTTTTGACCGATCTTCACCTGCCAGACGGCAACGGCGTTCAGATTCTTCGTCAGCTTCGGCAGCGTCAGCTGCCCATCGCGGCGGTTGTCCTCACCAGTTCATCCGACGAAGAAACCATCCTGGCGGCGCTAAAGGCAGGCGCGGATGATTTCGTGATCAAGCGCCCCGGCTATTTAAGTTTTCTGCCTGTCACCCTGGCAAACGCCCTGCAACGCTTTCATTCGGGAATTGCCCGTTCGGGTCAACCGTTGAATGTGCTGTATGTTGAGGATAACGAATTTGACGTCGACCTCACCCTTCGCCACATCTCACGCCATGCGCCTAACATCCAGCTTGAAATAATTCGGTCAGCATCTGAATTGTTCCGCAGGCTTGCCCAACCGGAATTTATGCAAACCTTTGATGTCATGCTGATCGATTATCAATTGCCAGAGACCAACGCCCTTGACCTGTTGAAAGGCATTTTCCAGATTCACGACCTTGACCTGCCAGTTGTGTTGATCACCGGGCAAGGCAGCGGAGAAGTAGCGCTGCTGGCGCACAAACTGGGTGCTGCTGATTACCTGGTTAAGAGCAAAGATTACCTCTACCGCCTGCCGCTGGTGCTTGAAAACGCCTACAATCAGCGCCAGTTAGCGCGCGAACGCGGCGCTTTAAAGAAAAGCGAAGAACGCTACCGCATACTCTCTGAACTGGGCAGCGACTTTCTATTCGAACTTACGGTTGACAATGATCAGCGCCCCATCTTAGAATGGATTGATGGTCCAATCGAAAAAATTTTCGGACTGTCTGCGGAGGAATTTAAGAATCAAAATATTTGGATCAAATTAATTCCTCCCGCACAGTCAGAAATAATTCAGGCAGAATTTAAAAAAGTCTTAGATTGCCAGTCGGTAGATTTTGAAATGCAGGTCCTCCTGCCCCAAGGAGACACCCGCTGGCTGCGTGTGTATATGCACCCGCGCTGCGACCCGGTAACCTGCCAACTGGATCACATCTACGGCGCTGTCCAGGATATCACCGCCCGCAAAATCGCTGAGAACGCCCTGCGCGATAGCGAAGAGAAATACCGCACCCTGTTCGAGCAGATACCCGATGCGATTATCATTTTTGACCAAAAAAGTCATTACTTTTTGGATTGCAACCAGGTCGCTTTGCAGCGCTACGGCTATTCGCTGGATGAGCTGCGCCAGATGACCCCTTATGACTTACATCCGCCAGAGGAATACCCGCTGGTGGATAAAACCATCGACCAGACTTTTTCGGGCAAACCCAATACCTACACCCACATCACCAAAGATGGACGCCGCATCGACGTCGAAGTGGTATCACAGATGATCACCTATGCCGGTCGCCTGGCGCAATTAAGCATAATTCGCGATGTGACCGAGCGCCGTAAAGCTCAACACGACCTGTTGTTAACCCGCTTTTGTATCGACAAAGCGTCTGAAGGAATATATTGGCTCGATCCAGCGTACAATTTCCTTTACGCCAATGAATCTGCCTGCCGAATGCTGGGGTACTCGCCGGAGGAAGTCCTCAACATCAACCTGGCTTCCATTGACCGCCTTCTAAAACCCGAAGATGCAGTGCGTCACTGGGAGAAATTAAAAGAAAAGGGATCAAGAACGTATGAGATGAACCTGTATCACCGCGACGGCTCTATTAGACCGGTCGAGGTGTCAGAAAATTTCATGAAATATCAAGACGAAGAAATATCGATTGCCTTTGTGCGCGATATCAGCGAACGCAAACGACAGGAACGCCAGATCCAGCGTCAGATTGAACGCCTTTCTGCCTTGCAAGCGGTTGACATCTCGATCACTTCGAGCATGGATCTGCGCTTTACCCTGCAGGTTCTGTTGCAGCAGGTGATCAGCCGCCTGAAGGTCGATGCGGCGCAGGTGCTGACCCTCAATCCGCACACTCAAACGTTGGATTACACGATCAGCCAGGGATTTCGCTCCAATCTGAATCTGGGCATCAGCATCCGCATGGGTCAGTCATTCGCCGGGCAGGCGGCTTTAGACCGACGGCAGATTATGAAAACGGATTTTGCAAACGAGGCTGTTTCTGCCAGCGTTGAGTTTCGGCGCTTCGCTCAGGCAGAAGGGTTTGTGTTTTACATCGCCACCCCCCTTATCGCCAAGGGCAAAGTGCGCGGCGTGTTGGAGATATTCAATCGCTCCCCGTTCGAACCCGACCCGGAATGGCTCGACTTTGTAGACGCCCTCGTCAGTCAGGCAGCCATCGCGATGGACAATGCCGCCATGTTCGAGGATTTACAAAACGCCAATGCGCGCCTCCATCTGGCGTATGATGCAACCATCGAAGGCTGGTCGCGCGCGCTGGAACTGCGCAACCGCGAAATTGAGGGACACGCCCAGCGAGTCACCGAGCTGACGATGAAAGTAGGTAGAATGGTTGGCATCAGCGACTCAGAGCTGGTTCACCTGCGCCGCGGCGCGCTGCTGCACGACATCGGCAAACTGGCAATTCCCGATCAAATCCTCATGAAACCCGGACCACTGACCGAGCAGGAATGGGAAATCATGGTGCGCCATCCCATTCTTTCTTACGAAATGCTCTCGCCGATAGAATTTCTGCACCCAGCGTTAGATATCCCCTACTGCCACCATGAGAAGTGGGATGGCAGCGGTTATCCGCGCGGGCTGCGCGGCGAGCAGATTCCGCTGGCAGCGCGGGTATTTGCGGTGGTGGATGTGTACGACGCCTTATGCTCCGACCGCCCCTATCAAAAAGCCTGGCAGCGCGACAAAGCCCTGGCGTACATCACCCAACAAAGTGGGCGGCAGTTCGATCCAGCGGTGGTTGCGGCTTTTCTGTCAGTCATCCAATCAGAACCTCCGGAATGATTCCGTGTTATCATCTGTAGCGAGCGGGTCGAGGGGCGGCGGCTGAAAAATCAATGGCAGGAGTTGTATGGTCGGATCATCCTCTTCCTTTCCCGATATACCTAACCAGGAACAAGAAGAAGCGTTGCAGATGCTTCATCTTTTAGAGCAAATTGATCGAATTACCACCACAGGCAGCCCAGAAATCTTTATCCATCAGACTTTAAGCCTGGTGATCCTGTTTTATCGAGCGCAAAGCGGCATTCTGCTCTTGTTAGACCCGGAGAAAGAACATCTCGTTTTGCAAGGAATGGCTGGCATTCCTGGATTATCGGCTGCTTTAGATGAAATGGAATTTCCCCTCAGCGGGATCGCCGGACTTAGCCTTAAACGCAAACAAATTGTGGTGATCAACCCGGTGCATTGCTGGAACGAATGGAAACCGGCGGTCGATGATCCCTTATCCCTCAAGCCCGAACGCACTTTAGTGTTTCCGCTTTTCCTGCGCGGTGAACCGGTGGGGGTCATTCAATTGTTTAATCATAATTTAACACCCAACTCGCACCTGCTCCTGTTGGGAAACCGCATTGCCGCAGAAATCGAGCAGATGCGCCAGCTCCAGGCAAGCCTGCGCCGCAGCCAACGCCTGCGCGCATTAATTTCGATCATCGGCAAAATCAGTTCTGTGCTCGACCGCGATCAGATCTTGCGCCTGATCATTAATTACGGGCGCGAATTGCTGGATGTTGAATCCTGCTCTTTGTTCCTGACCGACCCCGAATCGGGCGACTATATTCTGAAATATGCCAGCGGCTCTAGCCCGCATGACTTCGAAGAGATCCGCGTCCCGGCAGGTAAAGGGATCATCGGGCACGTCATTCAAACCGGGCAGACTGTTCTTTCACCGGATGTGTTTAAGGATAAACGCCACTACAACGGCGTCGATCTTCAAACCGGCTTCATCACCCGTTCGATCCTGGCAGTGCCTTTACACCTGCACGCCCTGGTGCTTGGCGGCGAGCGCGGATCGGTCGAAGAAGGGGTGATCGGCGGCATGGAAGCGGTCAACAAACGCTCAGGAGAGTTCGATGAGGATGACCTCGATATCTTTTTAACCCTGGCAAACCAGGCTGCCACGGTGCTTCAGGTGGCGCGTTTATACCGCGAAGCCAACCAGCTCTTTATCGACACCATCACTGCCCTGACCGAGGCAATTGATGCCCGCGACCCCTATACCATTGGTCATTCCAGGCGGGTTTCTGAGTTTGCCGTTGAAATTGCCAATGAAATGAATCTATCGAAAGAAGATATCCATCAACTGCGCATCGCCAGCTTGCTGCACGATGTCGGCAAGATCGGCGTGCCTGATTCAATCCTCACCAAACCCGAACGCCTGACAGAAGAGGAATACCTGGTGATGAAACAGCACGCCGCCATTGGCGAGCGGATTCTCAACTCGGTGCATATTCTCCAACCGATGCTGGCGGGACTGGCAGAACATCATGAACGCCCGGATGGCAAAGGTTACCCGCGCGGGTTGAGCGGCGACCAGATTTCAAAATCGGGACTGATCCTGGCGGTAGCCGATGTGTTCGACGCCCTGACCTCTGACCGCCACTACCAGCAAGCCATTCCAGTCGATGAAGCCATCGCCATCCTCAGAGAAGGCGCTGGGACCAAATACGACTCTGCGGCGATTTCTGCCCTGGAGCGAGCCTACCGGGCGGGCAAGATCAAGACCGAACCGGAAAGAAGAATTGGTTGAAAGCGATTTACTGGTTGTAGCGATTCAGATCTACTGAGGCAATATAGGGCAAATTGCGCCCTTTCTCGTCGATGTCCAACCCATACCCCACCACAAAATAATCCGGGATGCGAAATCCACAATAATCGATTTGCACGTCCACCTGATGCTTTTCCACCTTATCAAGCAGCGCGCATAGTTTAAGGCTGCGCGGCTTGCGGTCAAGCAGTAGCCGCCGAACCGTGTATAACGTGAAGCCGGTATCGACAATATCATCGATCAAGATCACATCCCAGCCGTTGATATTGGTCTTGTGATCTGAATCGATGCGCACAAAGCCGCTGGATGCAGCCCCGGCGTAGGACGAGACGGACATGAAATCCATCGTCAACGGGCGGTGAATTTTGCGCATCAGGTCGGTCATGAACATCACACTGCCACGCAGCAATCCCAGCAGCAGCAGCTTATCCGAGTCGGCATAATCGCGGGTAATCTGGTCACCCAGCGCATTCACCCGCTCTTCAATTTGCTCTGGCGTAATCAAGATTTGGTCGATAAATGGATAAGGAAAATCCGGACGATCTCCACTTTTGTAGACGGTTTTGTTCATCTTTTAACTCCAGCACACGATTATAAACGAATTTTCAGAGGGTGAGATAACAATCTTGATTTTCACAATTTATCCAAATCCACTATCCAAACCTTAATCGCCATCTGGAAATCCGCAAGAAAATGGATATACTTAACCATACTTCTCTAGTATCGGAGAGAAGGGACATTTATTTACGATACTTTTCTGGCAGGAAGAAGATAAAACAACCACGATCCGCCCCCTTCTCGTTGTTTTGTAAATTTTCCTGCTTTCAGTCAAAAAATCGACAGGAGTACCTGCAATGAGAACCCCCTATATCACTTTATTGGTAATGATCACAATCCTGCTGGCAGCCTGCACGCCGCCCGTTTCCCCGACCCAGCCGCCCGCCAGCGCCCCCGCTTTAACCCTCCCCGCGGCTGCCCCCTCTCTCACCGCGACCCCCGCCAGCAACCCGATCTCAGTGACAGACGCCGCGGGTCGCACCATCACCCTGCCCCGCCTGCCCCAGCGTATCACCATCGCCGGGCGCGCCATTTTCCTGGTGTCGCATGCCGCCTATCTCTTTCCAGAAGCCATTACCCGGCTGGTAGCGATTGGCGAGACCAGCCAGGGCAGTATTGAATTCTTACCGGTTGTTGATCCCAAACTCAAAGAAAAGCAGCGGTTAAAAGTGGATGTCGGACCGGAACAGGTCGCGGCGACCAACCCTGATCTGGTTATCATAAAAATTTCCCAGTTGGAACGATTGGGAAAACCGCTCGAAGCCCTGGGGTTGAAAGTGGTAGCGCTCGATCTTGAGTCGCCCGAAGCCTTTGCGCGCGATATTAAAACCCTCGGCGTCCTGTTCGGCAATGAGAAACGCGCCGCGGAGATTACCGCTTATTATCAAGCGCGGCTGGATCGAGTAAAAAGTATAGTCGATCAACTACCTGAGGACAAACGCCCGCGTGTGCTACTGATGCAGTACGCCGACCGCGATGGCGCGGTAACCCTCAGCGTCCCGCCAATGGCGTGGATCCAGACTGTAATGACCACCCTGGCTGGCGGGCGCCCGGCATGGAAAGACGCCGCTGCTGGCTCCGGCTGGAACAAAGTGGGCTTTGAGCAGATTGCCGCCTGGGATGTGGATCAAATCTTCATTATTTCTTATTTCACCCCGGTCAATGAGGTGGTGAAAAAGCTCAAAGCAGACCCTCAGTGGCAGTCGCTGCGTGCCGTGAAAGAGAACAGGCTATACGGTTTTGCCACCGATTTTTACAGTTGGGATCAGGCGGACACGCGCTGGATCCTGGGGATGCTGTGGCTGGCAGGCAAGATCAACCCAGAAGCAGCCAAAGGGCTGGATATCCTCACCGAGACCCGCGATTTCTATCAAAGAATGTACGGGATTGACAGCGCCACCTTTGATCAGGCGATCAAACCCCTGCTCACAGGAGACTTACCCTGAACAAAACCCGCCCCGCGCAAAAACCCGCGCTGTCTGCCGCATCCAATCCTATTCTGCGAGAAAACCAATTCACCCCGGCAAGAGCCCGGCTTTTTCGGTTCGCGGGCTTGCAGTTCAATCGCCAGGGGCTGCTCATTACCCTGGGGGTATGGCTGGCAGTGTCCGTGATCCTGGCGCTTTTCATTGGGCGCTATCCCACTCCTTCTATTCTGACACTCGACCGCCTGTTAAGTGATGATCTGGCGCAGCGCCTGGTATGGAATCTGCGCCTGCCGCGCGTGTTTTCTGCCCTGATGCTGGGCATGTCGCTTTCGGCTGCCGGAACAGTTTTACAAATGCTCTTTGGTAACCCCTTGATCGAACCGGGATTCCTGGGGGTATCACAGGGCGCCGCTTTTGGCGCTGCCTTCAGTATCATCTTTCTGGGCAACGCCGCCTGGCTGGTGCAGTTGAACGCCGCGTTGTTCGCGTTTGTCGGCTTGGGATTTTCATACTTTTTGGCGCGGCGGGTGCGCTTCGGCGGCTGGGTGCTGCGCCTGGTGCTGGCAGGCATTGCTGTCTCAGCGCTGTTTTCCTCTGGGGTTGGTATCCTTAAATACATGGCAGATCCCCTGCGCCAGTTGCAAGAAATCACCTTCTGGCTGCTGGGTGGTTTATGGAGTTCCACCTGGGCGCAGACGCTCTCAATTTTACCGGTGGTGCTGGTGGGATTGACCATCGCCTTCCTGATGCGCTGGCGGCTGAATTTGCTTTCGCTGACTGACGAAGCCGCTTTCTCCCTCGGCGCATCTCCCAACCGCGAGCGCATTTTGCTGCTGTTTGCTGTGGTATCAGCAACCGCGGCGGTTATCTCAGCGGCGGGCGTGGTGGGTTGGGTGGGTTTGATCATCCCCCACATCGCCCGGCGCATTTTCGGCGCGGACGCGCGTTATTCCCTACCGGCTGCCATGCTGATCGGCGGCTGGTTTGTGCTGGCTTGCGATACCCTGGCGCGCACCCTGATGGCGGGCGAAATCCCGCTGGGCATCTTGACCTCCTTAATCGGCGCTGGTTTGTTCATGATCATGATGCTGTCGCGCGGCTTCCGGTTAGAAAGATGAACGAGACATCCGCTTCCCTCTCAAAGTACTCCTCCTCTCCGGCTGAGTCAGTCTTGAGCCTTTACGACTTGAGTTTTTGCTACCAGGCTAACCAACCAGCGGTGATGGAGCATTTTCACCTGAACATCCCGCGCGGCTCGATCACTGCCATCTTGGGTCCGAATGGCGCAGGCAAGACCACCCTGCTCCTGCTGGGGCTGGGCTGGCTGCGTCCGCAGCAGGGGCAGGTGTTGCGTGAGGGCAAACCGCTGCGACGCTTCTCGCGGCGTGAAATGGGGCAATGGTGCGCCCTGGTACCCCAAAGCGAGCACATCCCTTTTGAATATTCAGTGCTGGAATATGTCTTGCTGGGGCGTTCCCCCTATCTGAATCCCTTGGAAATGCCCACCGAACAGGATTGCCAGATCGCCTTGCAGGCGCTGGCGCAGATGGGGCTTTCGCAACTGGCAGATCGCTCGATCCTCTCTTTGAGCGGAGGAGAGCGCCAGCTGGTGCTAGTGGCACGCGCGCTGGCGCAGCAGCCCCGCCTGCTTTTCCTGGACGAACCTGCCGCCCATCTCGACCTGGCAAACAAAGAACGCCTGGTGCAGTTGTTGCGCGCGTTGAATCAAAGCGGAATCACGATCATCTTGACTACCCACGAGCCAGAAGTCGCCTCCTCGCTGGCAACCCACCTGGTGCTGGTGCAGCGGGGCAAAGTCTTGCACGCTGGCAGCTTCCAGGAGATATTTACTGCCGAAAACCTCTCAGAGCTTTACGGTTTGGCTGTTGAGGTGGTAGAACACAAAGGCAGGCGGCTGGTGCTGTGGGCATGAATGGTTAAAAGTGATTGGGGCTTAACCAGGATGATGGATCAAAGCGCATGAAACCCTTTGGTCGCAAAACAAAAAAACCATGTACAATTAAGCCACATTCTTCTTTTGCTCATCCCAAGGAGTCTCGACATGCGTTTTGGTTGTTGTGGAAGCATCACCCCTAAGGAAGCCGGTAAAACCGGGTTTGAGATTATCGATACTGTTGCCAACATGGGCTATGACTACATCGAACTGCAGTTGGTGGAAATTGCCCGCCTGGATGAGACCGCCTACGCCACCCTGAAAGCCAAACTCTTCTCTTCACCCATCCGCTGTGAGGTGGTGAACGTCTTTTTCTCAGGCGCCATGCGCCTGACCGGACCTGAGATGGACCTGGGCGCGATCACCGGCTATGCCAGTACTGCCCTGGTGCGCGCAGCCGGGTTGGGCTGCCAGGCAGCCGTGCTGGGCAGCGGCGGGGCACGCAAGGTGCCAGAGGGTTTCCCGCTGGACAAAGCCCGCGAACAACTGGCGCAAGTGTTAGGCGCATTAGGCAACCTGGCGCAAACAGTGGGCATCACCATCGTGCTGGAGCCGCTGCGCCAGCAGGAGACCAATATCATCCACACTGTAGCAGATGGGTTGGCGCTGGTGAAACAGGTGGATCACCCGGCGGTTAAACTACTGGCGGATCACTACCACATGCTCTGGGAGAACGAAGACCCCACGGTTTTGCTCCAGGCAGCGCCCTACCTGCGCCACGCCCACATCGCCCGCAGCCGTGAGCGAAAATACCCCACTGGTTCGCCCACTCCCGACGAAGCCGCGTTCTTTGCTTACCTGAAACAGGCAGGGTACCAGCACCGCTTGAGTGTCGAGGCGAACACCAATCATTTTGCCGAAGACGCCTCCGCCGCCCTGGCATACCTCAAAACGATCTAATGCGGGTGATTGTGAAAACCATTGATATCGCAGTATAACGCGTCCGGCTGACAGCCCTCACATTCAAGCTGCAGTGTGGCATGGGTGATGCCGTGGCGGCGCGAGAGCATCTCGCGCACCGCCTGCTGGATACTGTTCCCGGAACTGATCGGCAGATCCGCTGTGATGACGTGCGCCGAGAGCATCCGTAAACTGCGCGAGATACTCCACACGTGCAGGTCATGCACCCCCAAAACCCCCGGCACGCTCATTATGTCGCGCACCATGCTGCTCATATCGAGATCCAAGGGGGTGTCTTCCATCAGAATATTGACCGTCTCCCGCAGAATGCCCCAGGCGTTATACAGGATCAACCCGCCTATTAGCACGCTGACCAGCGGATCAAGCCAGACCATGTTCGTCAATGCGATCAGAATCCCCGCAATGACCGCCCCCACGGTTGAAGCGACATCTCCCATCAGGTGCAAGAAAGCGCTGTGCAGGTTCAAGTCGTGTTGGCTGCCCGGTTTGAGCAGCAGAGCAGTTCCCAGATTGATGGCGAACGCCGCCACCCCAACCACAATCAACAAGGTCGATTCGATCTGCGGCGGGGTGATGAAACGGTGATAGGCTTCGTAAAAGATGCCAAGGGCGATCAGGATCAGAGTGGTGGAGTTGACCAAAGCCACCAGGATACCTGCGCGGTGATAGCCATAGGTCTTACCGGAGTGCGCCGGGCGGCTTGATAGGCGCAAGGCATACCAGCTTAAGCCCAGGGCAATCACATCTGTAATGTTGTGCGCCGCATCCGAGAGCAACGCCAGGCTGTTGGCTGCCAGCCCGGCTATCACCTCGCCGACTACCAGCGCCAGGGTTAGCCCAAGCGAAATGGTCATGCGGGTGGAGATTTTCATCCCGCCAGTTTGGGCTGAAAACTGATGGTGAGAATGCGAATGGTGAGCGGTCATACCATTAAAACCAAGGATGTGAAACGGGAAAAGACCCATTCGAAATCTTGATTCATGGGCGGATAATCCGATTTTTCCCTATTTTTTCTGCTCGCGTTCCATCATCTCGGCTGCCAGCGCTGCCGCGCGCATCACCAGCCCGGTGCAGACCGTAGAATGGGTGCTGCGTTCGCGCGCCTGCTGCAAGCCCTCTGGGGTAGAAATATCAAACCCCAGCAGTTCTTTGCAGCGCGTCGAGCCGTCTTGCTCTTTGAAACGATTCAAGAACTCTTGAGCCAGAAGGTAGGTGCGGTCTTTCGCTTCTTTATCGCCGCTGGTGTTGCCAATCACCAACCCCAGCGCCATCAATCCTCCCGAAACTGCGCCGCAAGTCTCTCCTGTCCTGCCGATTCCACCGCCCAGCGGAGCAGCCAGCTTGAGCGCGGTTTGTTCATCCAGGTTGAACGTTTCAGCAAAGGTGGTGAAAACAGACTGAGCGCAATTAAACCCTTTTGCCATGTATTCAGCCGCTTTTTCAGATGGATTCATCGATCAAACTCCTTTGTGGGGCAATTATACTCCATTGGACATTAGGACAACCTTCACTGCCCGCTTACAGGCTTTGCAAAAGCGCAAACGCCAGGCACACCAATACGATGACGGCAGCGATCAGGTAGGTCAAAAGCGATGCAATTTGTTGCCGCATCCATTCCTCCCTCAGACAAAATTAAACTGTTCCGAATGAAAATCGCCTACATACACTCCCAATTCTGTCAACAATTTTTCCATCATATCCATCATCGGCTGCGGACCGCAAATAAACATCTCGTAGGTGTTGCGGGTGCGTGTGTTTGGTAAATAACGCTCCAAAACTTCTTTGGTCACGTAGCCGCTTTCGCCCTGCCAGCCTTGCGGCGGATTACGCAGCACATGCACAACCGTTAAATCGAGTTTTTCTTTCAATGCTTCTAGCTTTTCTCGAAAGGTGATGGTATCCCAATTGTTGTTGGCATAGATCAACAGCGCCGGGCGGCGGTCGCCGCGGTCTGCCATGCTCTGCAGCATGCTCATCATGGGGGTAATACCAATCCCTCCCGCTAAAAAGACAAAACCTTCGGCGTGGGTGTGGCGGTCGATGCTGAACGAGCCATACGGACCATCGACATACACCTCCTGCCCGACTTGCAGCTCTTTGATACGGGCGGTGAAATCGCCCAGATTCTTGATCGTGAATACCAGTTCAGGCGCTCTCTCAGAACTGGAAGAAATCGAAAAGGGATGTTCCGTATCGGCAAATGGTGAAGACCAGGCAGTGAGCCAGGCAAACTGACCGGGCTGGAAACGAAAACCAGCATGCCCCTTGGGGCGCACAGTAACGCTCCAGGCATTTCCCCGTTCCGCTTCGAGGTTGACCACTTCGAAGGGCTTGCGCAGCAGCAAAAACGGTTTGATGATTCGCACCCACAGTAGCAGCCAGACCCAAAGAAAAAGGTAAACGAACCAAAAAACCTGCTTGGCAGGGGTATTGACGTAATAACCCACACCATACATATGCGCCGCCGCCAGCACCACGGCAGCCACGGCTAAAATGCCGTGACCAATCCGCCAGCGCGTATATTCGAGGCGGAGCTTTTTACGCCAGATTGAGAGACCAATCAGACCAAACAGGGCAAGCAGGGAAGTCACCGCAAAGCGCGCCCGCCAGGGGGTGGTGGGGTCAAACGGGTTTAACAGGCGCAACAAATCCGGTGAAAACACAAACAGCAGGACTGGATGCGCCAGGATTAATAAGAAGGAAATGATGGATATCCGCTTATGGAAAAAATAGACAATATCGCTTCCGTAGGGCGATTTGATCGTTTTGAAACGGGCAGTCAAGACAAACTGCAGTGCCATCATCGCCAAACCACAGAAGCCTAATGCCACAGAAAAATCGCGCCAAAATTCCCGCCCAGCCGGACGATCGGTAAAAAACATCACCAGCACTGGCGCACAGGTCAGCGCCAGATAAACAAAGACCCATAAAAAAGCCTGAAAGGAGCGCCTTATTCTCATCGAAGGAACCTCTTTTAATCCATTAACCCATCGCGATCGGGATTAATCGCGGTGCTTTTCCACAAACCCAAACTGACGTTTAATGATAATATCGCACTTATTTTCAAAATGCTCCTGTGGTGATGGTTTGTATAAAGGAATGCGGCAGAACCCCTGCCGTCCTATGAACACCCGGCTGCTACATAAATATCTTCAATCCCGCCAGAATAGCCTGCGGATTGGCGCGGCATGCCAGTGAAATCTCGGTATGCGGTGAAAACCCACATCGGCTGCAGTCGATATCCGCCCGCCCCTTGAGGTAACAGCCCTGTTGCAGGCTGCCATCTGGATTGGCGTTGTCAACCAGGTGATCCAAGCAAGTCCAGCGGTTGCGTTTTAAAGCTTCAAGCGCTGCGTACGAATTAAGAATGCGAATTCCTGCCCGTTTCAACTGAATAACCTGTTCCAACAGGCGTTCGCGCTGGTCAAAATCCAGAAACAAGGCATACTCACGGTGATACGGGTAATAAAACTGAACGGTGATGCCCCGAAAGATGCCGTTTAAGTAGCGCAGAAGATCAGGGATTTCAGGTGCGTTGAGCGCGTTGATCGTGACGTGAGCGTACAGGCGTGGATGCGTACTGGCGCGGACATTTGCCAGCACCTGGTCAAATATCGCGCTGCCGCGCAGGCGGTTGTGGGTCTCCGCAAAACCATCCATGCTGACCCACACCACATCTGTGGGAACATCGATTGGCAGCGTGCCATTGGTGGTCAGCCCTACGCTGAAAAATTGATGGCGCGCATACACGACCAGGTCATGAATGCGGCGTTCGCCGTGGCGCCAAAGCAGCGGCTCGCCTCCTTCGAAGATGAGCAGCCGATTTCCGCGCTCGTACAGGCGATCAATGACTTGCACAGCCTGTTCAAAGGTCAACGCGGGAGACGAAAGGTGGTGAAAGGGACATTGCACACACGCCAGGTTGCAGCAGTAAGTCAGTTTAAAACTCGCCAGGAAGGGTTTTCTCTGTCCCAGCACATAATGCCGCAGAATATATGAAAGCTCAGCGGCTCTGCCGATCAGACGGGTGAATTTCTTGCGCATGAGGGTATTGTATCAAAAGAGGGGTGCTGAAAAAGGTGGAAACGAGAGATTCCAGGCAAATTTCCCTTTTTCACCCCCCCACCCTATAATTTGCGCAGTTCTGGGATGCGCCACTGCAAGAGCAATGAAAAGATCAGCATCAGCAATGCCGTCAAAGCGATGGTCAGGTTGAGCGGCAGGTATTCTGCCAGCGCGCCAGCGCCTAACGATCCAAAGGGCGATAAGCCAAAAAAGGTCAGGGTATACAGGCTCATTACCCTGCCGCGCATATGATCCGCAACCCGCAACTGCAGCAAACCATTCATCAGATTCGCCTGCATCATGAAACCGTATCCCAAAAACATTGCCAGCACCAGCGCGGCTGGGAACCAGGTGTTGAAAGCAAACGCCGCCAACACCAGGGGATACACCAGATTGGCAATGATCACCATCCGTCCGCGCCGCTGAGAGTGGCTGAAATAGGCAATGCTCAGCGCAGCAGAAACCGCCCCAACCCCAACCAGGGCGTTGATTGCGCCGTAAGCGGTGGCATCTGCACGCAGCACCTGCACCACAAAAGCCGGCATCAGCGCCGAATACCCCATGCCAAACATGCTAAAAACAGCTGCCAGCAAAATCATTCCCAGGATTTGACGCTGCTGACGGGCATATTGCAGCCCTTCAGCAAACTGTTTCAACGGCTTTTCAAGCCGATTCACTGCGGTGTGCGGCGGCAGCCGCATGGCAAGCAGTCCGCCAATCACCGCTAAAAAGCTGATTCCATTGATCAAGAAACACCAGGCAGCACCCAGCCAGACCAACAAATAACCGCCAATCGCCGGACCGATCATCCGCCCGCTGTTTAGCACCACCGAATTAAGCGCAATGCCGTTGACCAGGTCATCGCGGCTCACCAGGCTTACCACAAATGCCTGGCGGGCTGGCGCGTCAAACGCATTGACCACTCCCAGCATCGCTGCCACCAGCAGGACATGCCACACCTGGATCAGATGCCCAAAGGTGAGCCCCGCCAGGAAAAAAGCCATCAGCATGGCGGTTGTTTGTGTCGCCAGCAAGATGGTACGTTTGGGCAGCACATCGGTGATCACCCCACCCCAGGGAGACACCAATAGCACCGGAATAGCAGAAGCAAAACCGACCAGCCCGAGCATAAACTCCGATTGGCTGAGCTGGTACACCAGCCAGCCAAGCGCAATGCTCTGCATCCAGGTGCCAATTACCGAAATAAGCTGCCCGCCAAACCACAGCTTATAATTGCGATGGCGGAAGGAAGAAAATAATCGCGACAAGCTGCCTCACCCAAGCCTGACTGTAATGGTTTTAGCGCCTGGTGCAGGTTGAATCATTAAGCCCAAATCCGAACGGACAGCGCTCCCGCCATCGATAGAGAGAGCCTCATGCACCCCGCGCAATAGCAGACTCCAGCCTCGCTCGTTCATCCCTTCTACATGCAGCATAATGACCTGTCCCGTACGGCTGGCTTGGGCATAGAAGACGCCAGCCCCGCTGACATCCGGCACGCAGCAGACGGCTTGCCTGCCTTCCTCCAGCTCAAACAGGTGAAAGGTAACGCCCTCAGCATACGCATAATCAGGGCGGTCATCGATTGCGCCAACAGCGATCAAAGAATTGGGACGCGCCAGGAGCGGCAAGCTGAGAAAGCCATGCTGCTCACGCACCCAGCGCCCACCCTCTACTACCGCGCCAGTCAAAAAGTGCGTCCAGCGCCCGGCGGGCAGGTAATAATCCACTTCGCCAGCAGCATTAAACACCGGCGCGACCAGGAAAGAGCGACCCAGCATGTACTGGCGCTCCAGCGTATCACAGCCAGGGTCATCTGGAAATTCCAACGCCATCGCGCGCATTACCGGCACACCGCTTTCGTGCGCCTCGCAAGCGGCAGCGAAGAGGTAGGGCATCAGGCGGCATTTCAGGCGGGTGAAAAAGCGCAGCACCTCTACCGCCTCTTCATCGAATAACCAGGGCACGCGGTAAGAACTGCTGCCATGCAAGCGGCTGTGCGAGGAGAGCAAACCGAAAGCGCACCAGCGTTTATACACTTCGGCACGCGCGGTGTTTTCAAAACCGCCAATATCATGACTCCAAAAGCTGAACCCGGACATGCTGAGCGATAATCCTCCGCGCAGTGTCTCCGCCATTGATTCAAAGGTAGCGGTGCTGTCGCCGCCCCAATGCACAGGGAACTGCTGCGACCCGGCGGTCGCTGAGCGGGCAAACACCGCCGCCGCCCCTGACCCCAAACGCGCTTCAAGGGCTTTGAACACGGTCTGGTTATACAGGTAAGTGTAGTAATTGTGCATTTTAAACGGGTCAGAACCGTCGAAATACACCACATCGGTAGGTATGCGCTCGCCAAAATCGGTCTTGAAACAGTCAACCCCCATGTCAACCAGTTCCATCAGTTTATCCGCATACCAGCGACAGGCAGCCGGGTTGGTAAAATCAACCAGCCCCATTCCCGCCTGCCAGTGATCCCATTGCCAGACCGCGCCATCTGGCTTTTTGACCAGATACCCATTGCGCTTGCCCTCCTCGAACAGGTACGAGCGTTGGGCAATATAGGGGTTAATCCAGACGCAAATCCGCAGCCCTTTGGCTTTCAACCGCTGCAGCATCCCCTGCGGATCGGGGAAGACGCGCTCATCCCAACGCAAATCCACCCAGCGAAACTCTTTCATCCAGAAACAATCAAAGTGAAACACATGCAAGGGGATATCCCGCTGTGCCATGCCGTCGACAAAGGAATTGACTGTATCTTCATCATAGCTGGTGATGAACGACGTAGTCAGCCACAAACCAAAAGACCAGGCTGGCGGCAGCGCCGGTCTCCCCGTGAGCGCTGTATAGCGGGTCAGCACATCCTTGGGATCGGGTCCATAGATCAAGAAATAATCCAACGACTCCCCCGGCAAACTGAATTGAACCCGCTCGACATGTTCAGAAGCCACCTCGTACGACACCTTTTCTGGGTGGTTGACGAATACACCGTAGCCGCGGTTGGTCAGGTAAAAGGGGATATTTTTATAGGTCTGCTCGCTGTCGGTACCGCCGTCTTCATTCCACAGGTCAACCACCTGACCATTTTTGACAAAATGGGTGAAGCGTTCGCCCAAGCCATAAACATACTCCCCCACCCCCAAACCCAGTTGTTCAAAGATAAAACGCCCGTCCGGTGTATCGGCAAACCCCATGCCATTTTTGCCGCTGTGGGTGACCGCCTTCTCGCCATCCAGAAAATCGACCCGCCAGGTATTGCCTTTGTCCACCCGCACAGTCAGCCGACCGGTGGTCAGGCTGGCAAAGGCTGGCTCATCCCGAACAGTAACAGCAGGCGTTGGATGCATTCTGAGGCAGAAAGAAGGATTGCGCGGCAAGCCGCCTTTGAAATGTTCGATTTGAACGCGAATTACATTCTCCAGGGGAGAAGAATAGCGCACTGTGATCAGCGGCGTATTGAAGGTGTCCGCGCGATTGGTTAACTGCCGGGTGGGGGCATATACCACCAGGGCGTCTGGCTGCGTTTCAACTTCATGAACGTGCACAGCATAGAAAGGCGTGATTCCCGGTCGGACCTGCCAATGTCCATCACGAAATTTCATAGGTTAAGCTCCTGAAAACAAAATCGATTTCGCAAGTTGTAAGACGGATATCCTCATTATATCAAGACCTTGAAGAGAATCCACCCTTGAAAAGACGACTTCGATAGGACACCCATTGGTCATGACTTTGGCACGTTTTTCCGTCTTTACGAATGCTATAATGGTATCCGTTGGTTTCACCAATTGAATTGAATTTTGACGGTATCGGTCAAGAGAAGGTATCCCATGTCTGATCAGATTACACAACTTTTATCCGCCCTTTCCCTCGAAGAGAAAGCCGCATTATGCTCCGGGGCAGATTTCTGGCATTTGAAATCAATCGAACGGCTGGGGATTCCCCCCATTATGGTCACAGATGGACCGCACGGGCTGCGCAAGCAGGCTTCGGACCCCTCTAACCCCAACTTAAGCCGCAGTGTGCCAGGCACATGTTTTCCGCCTGCAGCTGCTTCGGCTTGCTCGTGGGATCGCGAACTCATGCGCGCCATCGGGCGCGCGCTGGGCGAGGAATGTCAGCAGGAAGAGGTGGCAGTCATCCTGGGTCCGGCGGTCAACATCAAGCGCTCTCCGCTGTGCGGACGAAACTTTGAGTACATGTCCGAAGACCCGTACCTGGCGAGTGAGATGGCTGCCGGGTGGATTGAAGGCGTGCAAAGCCAGGGCGTGGGCGCTTCACTCAAGCACTATGCAGTCAACAACCAGGAACACCGGCGCATGACCATCAACGCGGTGGTGGACGCGCGCGCACTGCGCGAGATTTACCTGGCAAATTTTGAGGGAGCAGTACGCAAGGCGCAGCCGTGGACGGTGATGTGCGCTTATAACCGGCTGAATGGTGTTTTTTGCAGCGAGAATACCTGGCTGCTGACCGATGTGCTGCGCGGCGAGTGGGGTTTTGAGGGGCTGGTGATGACCGACTGGGGTGCAACCAATGACCGGGTGGAGGGCGTCAAAGCCGGGTTGGATCTGGAAATGCCATCCAGCCACGGCTTAAACGACGCACTGCTGGTCAAAGCGGTGCGTGAAGGGCGGTTGGATGAACAAATCCTGGATCGGGTGGCGCGGCGAGTGTTAGAATTGATCTTTAAGGGAGTGGAGAACCGAAAAACGGGTTTCCGCTATGATCCAGAGGCGCACCACGCCCTGGCGCGGCGGGCAGCGGCGGAATCGGCGGTGCTGTTGAAAAACGAGGATGGTACGCTGCCGCTGAAAAAGGATATGAAGATTGCCCTGATCGGCATGTTCGCCCAAAACCCGCGCTACCAGGGCGGCGGCAGCTCGCACATCAACCCGACCCGTCTGGATACCACCTTTGACGAACTAACACGCCAGGGGATTGCCTTCACTTATGCGGCAGGATATGACCTGAAATCTGACACACCGGATGAAGCGTTGATCGCCGAAGCCTGCGCAGCAGCGCGCGGGGTGGATGCAGCGGTGATAATCGCAGGCTTGCCGGAACATGACGAAACCGAGGGGGCAGACCGCCAGCACCTGCGCATGCCCGAAAGCCATACCGTCCTGATCCAGCGGGTGGCTGCCGTCAATCCACGCACGGTGGTGTACCTGATGAACGGCTCGGCAGTGGAGATGCCCTGGATAGACAGCGTGCCGGCAGTGGTAGAAGGCTTTTTGGGCGGGCAGGCGGCAGGCAGCGCAGCAGTGGATGTTCTGTTTGGCGATGTCAACCCATGCGGCAAACTGGCAGAGACCCTGCCCCTGCGGCTGGAGGATACGCCCGCTTTTCAGTATTTCCCTGGCGGACCCAAGACGGTGGAATACCGCGAGAGCCTCTTTGTGGGCTACCGCTACTACGACTCAGCCCGCAAGCCGGTATTGTTCCCCTTTGGGCACGGGCTGAGCTACACCCGGTTTGAATACCGAGACCTGCAGGTCTCGCTGGCGCGCCTGAAGGAAGGCGAAGAACTGACCGTCAGCCTGCTTGTCAAAAACAGCGGCGAGCGGGCAGGCGCTGAAGTGGTACAGCTCTACGTGCGCGATGTAGAATCGACCGCTTTTCGCCCGGAAAAGGAGCTAAAAGGGTTTGAAAAGGTCTTTCTGCAGCCGGGCGAGGAGCAGCGGGTGTCGTTCACTCTCGGCGCACGCGCTTTCGCCTATTACAATCCGTTGATTGCTGATTGGCACATCGAGAGTGGAGCGTTTGAGCTGCTGGCTGGCGCTTCAAGCGCAGATATTTGCGCGCGCGCCTGTGTGTGGGTCGAATCAGCGCGCCCGGATGCGCCGCTGCCCGATCTGCGCCACGATGCGCCGGTCTATCACCATCTGCCGCAAGGCGGTCTACAGGTGAGCGATGCGGAGTTCCGCGCGCTATACGGGGCAGAATTGCCGCCTAACCAGAACAGCCCGGCGGAACCTTTCACTCGCAATACAACGCTCGGCGATCTGCGCAGCAATCCAATGGGGCAGATGATCTATGAGCAAACCCGCCAACTGATGCTGCAGTCATTCGACGGCACAGATAACGAAACGATGCGGGTGATGGTGGAAAAGATGGTCGAGGAGATGCCATTACGCGGGTTGGTGATGTTCGGCGGCGGCATGTTTACCTTCGAGATGGCAGACGGTCTGCTGGCGCAGATGAACGCGATGGAAGGCAGGGGATAGAGGGGAAAGACACCCTCTCCGTCCTGCGGACACTTCCCTGGGGACACCAGAGGGGATTGCTCCCTGCCATCTACATTCTGGCAGATCTATCCCATCACCCCCGGAAACAGATGGGTGATCACCACGCGCACACCGATGAAGACCAGAATCAATCCGCCCAGGATTTCCATGCGTTTGCCGAAAGTTTCCCCCAGTTTTGTCCCGGCGATTAAAGCAAAAGCGGATAAGCCGGTCGCAACCACGCCAATCAAGAGCGCGGGCATTAAAATGTCGACGCCGATCAGCGCCATACTCAAGCCGACTGCCAGCGCGTCCAGGCTGGTGGCAATGCACAGGATCATCAGGGTTTTGCCTTTCGAGGGATTGGGGGGCTGGCATTCCCGCTCATGCCCCAACCCGGAGCGAATCATGTTGAACCCGACATATCCCAACAGCGCCATTGCAATCCAGTGATCGATGCTGGAAATCAGAGTTACAATGGTGCTTCCCGCCAGCCAGCCCACGATGGTCATCAGGGTTTGAAAGACACCAAAATGAAACGCCAGGCGGAACCTGGAACGGAAATCATTGGCTCTGCCCGTGGTGCCGATTCCCAATGACACAGCGAAAGCATCCATCGCCAGACCAATAGCGATCAAAAGTGAAGTCAAGAACTCCATACTCCGCGCCTCCAGGTATAAAAAAAGACCAACATGCCCACAGGTATGTTGGTCTCGCTAATCGAAGGGTTGCTGGGCTGCCGGGATGTTCATCCGGTATGTCGACAGACCATCCTGCCCAAAGGCAGGCAGCTACTCCCCAAACATCCTCTCCATTGTATTCATATTGGTAATCTTGACAAGAGGATTATTGCAATAAGGTTACATTCAACATGCAGATTTGATGACAAATTGTCAGATATTGCAGGTATGTTATGATTAAATCAAGTCAGTTCGGAATAGTGTAAAAGCGACTAATCCCGAACGCAGGTGAGAGAATCGATCCGGCAGGTAATGGTTGGCTGATTGTCTGAGAGAAAGAAGAGGAAGGATGACGGAAAACAAAACCCAAATTTGCCGCTACTGCCATAAAGAACTGCCCGTAGAGACCAATTTTTGCTGGTATTGCACCCGCCAGCTCGAAGCCCGCCCGGAACGTCCGGACGCTGAACCCAAGGGCAAACCACTGAACGTTCGCTATGTGTTAATCGGGGCTGCTTTGGTCATCCTGGCTGTGTTGTACTGGCTGTTGATTGCCCCTGCGCTTTAGCGCGGTTTCACCAACTGACGCAGAAAATAAGCCCGGATTCCCAGCGCCAACAGGTAAAGCAAAAAACCAACTGGACCCAACATGAAGGTAAAGAACAGAACGATTCCCATCAGGATGGGATGAAACCGTTTGCCGCGGCTGTCCAGGTATGCCCAGCGCCCCGCCAGCAAGTCAAAGGTCAGCAGGTGTGCCCAGACAATGGTAAAGCCCATGGGGTTGGCAAGCGACCCAGCCAGGGCGTTGAGGTCAGGATTGGCAAGCCCAGCGAAGACCATTCCTACCTGTGGCAGCACCAGCCCGGCATAGATCAAAGCAGGCGGAAACAGAATCAAGGGAGACTGGATAATTTTTTGTGTCCATTTCCAGCCGGGCAGGAAGATCATCAGCACCCAAAAGGGCAGCACAACCAGGTTGAGAAGCAAAAAGAGGAGATCGATCATTGTTTTTCCTTGTTAATCACCGGAAAGGTGAAGCGGTAAAAATTGGTTTGCGGTTGGACGAAACCCAAGCGGTGATAGAGGCGGTTAGCGGCTTCGCGGCGTGGATTTGAAGTCAGCTCCAACACTTTTGCGCCCGCCTGTTGGGCGCGAGTCATTGCGGCGCGCATCAGTGCTTCGCCGTAACCGCGCCCGCGCAGAGTCTCATCGACCACCACGTCCTCGACCCAGGCGCGCACACCGGTAGGAACGCTCGCCAACACCAGCGCCAGTACGCCCACATATCTTTCACCCGCTTCGGGGCGCACTGCCAGCAGCACTGTACAGCCTGACCGAATCATTGCTTCCAGTTGCTGGCGGGAAGGCGGAGGTGAATAGAGGGTCAATTGGGGAATCAGGCGGTCAAACGCCTCGACAACTTCATCCGTGATGTGTTGAATTTCTTCGATGATCATCCATCTATCCTTTGGTGTAATATAAGGTCAGTTGGGAAAAAATCGCTATTGCATGGATCTATCCCAAGCGGACATTCGTTTATGTTCATGAAACCCCCAGCCGGAAAACCCGGCGCACGTTCGACTGGAAACGCGCCGGTCCAGCCTCGCTCCAGGCATCAAAGGGAGGAGGTAATTTTACTTGAAGTGCGTCTGCTTCACTTCCACCTGCCTGGATCACCCCGGCGACCAACGCCTGGATATCTTGAATGTAATGTTTTTCCAGCTCCAAATCAGCCAGTGTGCCCAAACCGCCATGACCGGGCACAACTTGGCGTAAATCCATTTGGGTCAACTCGTCAATCCGCGCGATCCAATCAGCCGGGATACAATCACCCATGTAAGGCGCTGTATGAAAGAACGCCAGGTCGCCGAGAAAAGCAATCGGCTCGCCAGGCAGTAAAAGGATACAGTCGCCTGAGGTATGCCCAGAGCCAGTCTGCCGCAGCTCCGCAGTGCGTTTTGCGCCGTGAAACATCATCCGTCCTTCAAAAGACAGGGTGGGCAGGTGAAAACGTAAAGTGGGAAGTGTTTCCAGATTGTAACGTTGGCGAGTAATCGAGGTTTGCAGCGCTCTTCTGCGGGTTTCGATGGTTTCTTTTTCGAATTGCTCCTCACTCTGCCGCAAGCGCTCTTGCATTTCACGCATCACCTGGTTGGAAGCCCGAAAATGATCCACCACATCTGCCATCGCAGCGCGCGCCATGTGGGTTGTTACAATTTCTGCGCTGTCGGCAAAAACCTGGTTGCCTGACCAATGGTCTGGATGATAATGGCTGATGATCACCGTATCGGCAGACCGCCCTGTGAGCTGCTCTGCGGCGTGTTTTAGATCTTCTGCCGCCAGCGGGTTATCAAACGTGTCAAAGATGAGTGTGCGCCCGCCCAGGTCGATGATTCCGGCATTGCTGAATGCAGCACCACCCTCTTTGGCAATGGCGGCAAATACACCTTCTGCCAGTTCACGGAGTTCGAAATGCGTGGAAAACCCTGGATCGATCATCTTAACCTCCTTCCGAAGCGATGGAATTGTGTTATGATGGGACAATCCGCCTGCTGACCAATAAAGTCGAGTAACTAACCAACCTGGAAATTGACTAACATCAGTTCGGGATAGTGGAAAAGTACCGCATTTTTTAATGTCGATTATATCTTAATCCGATCACAGGGAGTTTATAAAAAGGAAGCCATAGAAAGTTGTGTTCCGTATATGAACCGCGCCTGTGAGCGTTGTAAAAACGCCGCTAAGACCGCAACCAACACGCCTGTCAGCCCGGCAAAACCAAAACCATCTGCAACCTATACCCCTCGTCTTACGCTGACACCGACCCGCACGACCGCCGCCCGCACTGCCACGCCCGCTTTACCCTCCTCTATCAGCGGCAGTCTGACCACCACCTATACCATAACCACCAAAACTGGAATTAAGAGTTCGACGGTGTACCTGGCAGGCGCGTTGGTCACCGTCTCGCTGGCGGGCAAACAAATGGTAACTTACACCGACGAAAAAGGTAATTTTAATATCCCCGATGTAAGCCAGCAGCTGCGCGGGACGAACCCTGCCAACCTCTCCACAACTGAAGCCTTAATCCAGGTGGATTTGCGCTCCATCAACCCGACAAAGATCACCACGCCCAATTTCGAAATTTATTACCAAAACCAAACCAAGCCAATCAGCCTCTCAACCACCTGCCCGGTCACAACCGGCGGCGCTGCTTTGACATGCAATATCGACCTGGCAAAAACTAATTTTCAGAATACCAGCGGTGTACCCAAAAACCGGTTAGTTCCGATTGGATTGATCTATTTCTTTTCCGAGTCTTCAGACCGGATGCAGAAAAAAGTGGAGAAAGAATTCAGCATGCTGCCAGTCGCCGTGCGGGTGTTCTACCAGAATCCCAACGAGCGTGAAGCCTGGTGGAAGGCGGAAAATGCTCCAGGCGGCGGCTTGGTCGGATCGGTATATATTTCTGAAAACCATTTCAAAAAAATCTCAACCTACAATCCGCTTTCGTTCACTGTGGCGCATGAATTTGGTCATCAATTCATGGCAGACAGTTATGGCGACCGGCTTCCGTCGAATTCGGGAGACAAAAATCACGGAGGTTATTGCTACAATGCCTCTTCGACCGATGCCTGGATGGAAGGTTTTGCCAGTTTCTTTGGCGCTATGGTAAAGAAATACTATTACAATGTGCCGGACTACTGGCGAGTGCCCCTTCGGAATAGCCGAATAGATCTTGAAGTGAATTATAAAGCCTGGGAAATAGAAGAGTATGCAGCAGCAGGTATTCTACTCGACCTGGTTGACCAGGCAAGCGATTATCCCTCGAAAACAGACGATGATGGAGTCTATCTCTCATTCGAGGAATTATGGAAAATCTTAAAGAAACCGGTCAATAACCGTGTAATTTGGGATGTGGTCGATCTTTATCATGGCTTGAAAGCGGCAAGCGTAGGTCAGGAGGATACGGATAAAAATGGACTGACTGCTCTGGATGAGCTGTTCGTTGCGCATGGGTTTTATGAACGCCTTGACATCGATGCGGGCTATAACACTGGCGAAAAAATGGCATTTACGACCCGTAAAGTCCAAATCCAGGAATGTGAGGGAAAGGAGAGCCACTACACCCTCGGAAATATTCGCCGTTCTCCGCCCTATGTGCCAGGCAGCTTTATAACGTTCAGCGTCAAAGACCAGGCTGGGCAGGAGATACAAAACGGCATTGTGACCGTGCGCATCGAATATGACACCCCTCACCAGAAATACAATTTCACCTATGAACTATCCACTGAGGAACTGGCGGACAACCAGCTGTATTTAATGATGCCGCCGCAGGAATACCCCGCGCGGGCGTTGATTCAGGTGGGCGGAAACGGATATTACGGCTTTCAAACGGTGGTGGTTACCAGCGAAGAATTCTGGCAGCACGTACACCGCCAGGTGGACGAGCCGCTCAAGGATGTAGAGATTACGCTTTTATCGACAAATTTCGTGATCGGAGGCGCCAGCATTGGCGGGGTAACCCTGGCAGTATGCTGCGGGGGAGCTGGATTGGCTGCTCTGGCAGTTGGCTTGTTTTTTTTCTTGCGCCGGTTCGGGAGATAGTGCCTCTGAACGTAAGCCAATCTAGAATGCCGGTGGTGCAATCCTGGTATTCCACTAAAACGGTGAACATACCCCAGCAGCCTGGTGTTCCCGCGGCTCGCGCACCAGCCAGCGCAGCATCCCCAGGCTGACAAGCCCAACCAGCGAGCCGATTAAAAACAGCGCCTGAAAGCCCAGCAAGTCCGCCAGCAGGCTGCCGACCAGCGGCGCCAGCACGGCAGCAACACCCGAAAAAGTGCTGTTGATGCCAATATATGTTGGGCGCATCTCTGGTGAGCTGAACTCCAAGGCTATGGCGATGCCCGAAAGCAGCGCGCCTGCCAGATAAGCCCCGCGCAGGATAAACACCACGTAAAACCAGCTCCAATCGGGTGCGAAAGCCGCCAGCCCGAAAGCCGCCGTTCCAGCCAGCACTGAAATTTCCATGACCACTTTGTGCCCTTTGCGGTCCGCCAGCGCTCCATAGATCAGATTCGCCAGCGATTGCCCGATCAGCATGACTGAAGTGAACACGCCCGCCAGGCTGTCATTCAACTCCCAGCGGCGCACCACGTACACCATCAGGAACCCCACTCCCATATTGCTGAGGGTGATAAGAGCCGCTGTCGCCAGATAGCGGGCAAAATTGACATCGCGCCGGATAATAGCAGGCAGCTGGCGGAAGAAATCAATTTGAGAGCGCGGCTGCTCTTGGGTCAACAAGGCGGGTTCGCGGGTCTGGGCAATCGCCACCCAGGATAGGAAAATGAAGAGCGCCGCGACCGCAAAACACAGCACATATCCCATCGGAAAAGGGTAACTTGCCAGCATCCAGGCGGCGCCTGCCGCTCCCACCACCCCTGTGCCGGTGCCGAGAAAATTGGTAATTCCAAAGAAACGACCGCGCCGATTAACCGGGATGACCTTGGCGACCATGTCCTGCCAGGCGACCGCGATCATCCCCGCGCCTAACGAGTGCCAGGTAAAGAGCAGGTAAAGCAAAACCAGGGCAACTACCGGGTTGCTACCTGCAAACAGGAACGCTGAAAGCGGCAGCAGGATGATCGGCACCCGTTCCAGGAAGAATCCGGCTTTAACGACCAGTGTCTTCTTGCGCGGCATACGCTGGACGCGGTTGGCAGTGAAAAGCTGGGGAATCAGGTAGCCGATGCTGCCTATCGAGGCGATCAAACCAATCAGAAAAGTATTTTGAGTAAAATAACTGGCATACAGCGGCAAAATTTGGGAGGGAGCAAAAAAGTTAAACCCCAGCCAAAAAAGCGCTCCATCCAGCATATTGAAGAGAAAATTATGCCGGTAGTGTTTCTCAACCTGTTGATTAAACTCTTCAGTGACCATGCCGGGCGCAAGTGTATCACAATTTTTGATCGATAATCGTGATAAAATTCCATTGTTAACGGGCGTTCATGCAGACCGCTTCACTCCGTCCACATTGGCAGACTTTGTGTTGCTGCGAGCGAAGCGCAGCAGCCTCCTCAATTATTGTACGAATCGACTTAATGGATTCGCCGCGACAATTGGCTTCCAGCTATGAGAACGGTGCGAGGAGGGTGTTGAAACGAACGAACTGAACATAAACGATTCAATTTGCACATGAGGTGATGTATGTCTGATGCTGTCCTGGTAAGTGTTGCCTGGCCGTATGCCAATGCCGAAATCCACGTGGGAAACCTGACTGGTTCTTACCTTCCGGCGGATATTTTTGCCCGCTATCAGCGCTTGCGCGGCAGGAAGGTGTTAATGGTTTCAGGCTCAGACGCTCACGGCACCCCCATCACCGTTCGCGCAGATGCCGAAAATAAGACCGCTCTCGAAATTTATCAGCGCTTTCATGCTGGTTTTATCGACTTGTATCAACAGCTTGGGCTGACCTATGATCTGTTTACCAGCACCCATACCGCCAATCACTTCAAGGTCTCGCAGAGCATGTTTACTGCTTTATTGAAGAATGGCTACCTTTACAAAGACACCCAGCCACAGTGGTACGCTCCTTCGCAAAAGCGCTTCCTGCCAGACCGCTATGTCGAAGGCACCTGTTACCTCTGCGGATACACCAACGCCCGCAGCGATCAATGCGACAGGTGCGGTAATCTGCTGGAGCCGGATAAACTGCTGGAACCGCGTTCGCGCCTGGACGGCAGCCGCCCAGAACTGCGCGAGACGGAACACTATTATCTTGACCTGGGGAAATTGCAAGATGTGGTGGTCGACTTTTTGCGTCAGCGCGAATCTTACTGGCGTCCAAACGTACTGCGCCAGTCGCTGGGGCAGATTTTGGCAGAGGGTTTGCGCGGCAGACCAATTACCCGCGACCTGGACTGGGGTATTCCGGTGCCAATTGATGGCTTGACAGGCAAGTGCCTGTACGTCTGGTTCGAGGCGGTCATCGGCTACCTCTCCGCAGCAATCGAGTGGAGCCAGCTCAATGGACAGCCAGACGCCTGGCACGCCTGGTGGCACGATCCCCTGGCACGTGCTTATTACTTCATCGGCAAAGATAACATCCCCTTCCATGCCGTGATCTGGCCGGCTCAGTTAGCCGGATCTGGCACAACGTTTGACGAAGTGTTCGGTAGCAGCAGCCGCGCTCCGTTGACTCTGCCTTACGACGTGCCTGCCAATGAGTTCATGAACCTGGAGGGGCAAAAAATCTCCGGCAGCCGCAACTGGGCAGTTTGGGCGCGCGATTTCTTGACCCGCTACGACCCCGATCCTCTGCGGTATTACCTGACTGTCAACATGCCCGAGACCAAAGACACTGATTGGGACTGGGAAGACTTTTATAAGCGCAACAACGATGAACTGGTCGCCACCTGGGGCAACCTGGCAAATCGCGTACTTTCGTTTGCTTATAAAAATTTTGACGGGCGCGTTCCGGAGCCGGGCGAACTGACTGCTGTGGATAAAGAACTGCTGGCAGCGGTTGAGAACGGGTTTGAGACGGTTGCGCAAGAATTGGAAGCGGTGCGGCTGCGCAACGCACTCGGCGAAGCCATGCGATTGGCAGGTCTGGTCAACCGCTATCTTGATCAAACCGCACCCTGGTTCAGCATTAAAACCGATCGCGCTGCTGCCGGTCGATCCATTTACACCGCGCTGCGCGCCATCGATTCGCTCAAGGTGCTGCTCGCGCCTTTCCTGCCCTTCACCAGCCAGAAATTGCACACCTATATGGGATATTCGGGACAATTATTTGGCGATCAATATGTCCAGACCGTGCAGGATAACCTGGGTGAACACCTTGCGCTGCGCTACGATCCCAGCAAAGCCACAGGCAAATGGCAAGCCAGTCAACTGCCTGCCGGTCAGCCGCTGGTGCAGCCCGCTCCGCTTTTCCGCAAACTGGAAGCGAAAATTGTAGGGGAAGAGCGTGCCCGCCTTGGAAGATAATTGCTGGCGAGAGCTTCCATGCCTGTTTCAGCAAGCACATTGATCCTGGCATTGACTGCCTGCAGCAGGAGAAGATGATCTCCCGCTTCCTGTTGCGCCGTTCTGTGTTGGTCCCAGCGCTGTTCTTTGCCGCCTTCCTGACGGTTGGGCTGGCAATATCGGGTGACTTTGGCGTATATTGGGATGAGCCCGCTCAGATTCACCTTGGGACGATGGTTTATCGCTATATCGTTAAGGGCGACACTGAACTGTTGACCCACATCGACCGGTATCATGGGTTGTGGTACGAGACGGTTATGTCGTACCTGCAATATCATCCCGACCCGCGCCAGATTCACCTGATCCGCCGCCGCGTAAATTTCCTGGCGTTCTTTGCCGGGGTGCTGGCATTTTTCTGGCTGGGCTGCCGGGTCTTTCGCGATTGGAAAGCCGGTTTGTCAGGCGCTTCGCTGCTCATCATCAGCCCGCGCATTTTTGCCGACGCGTTTTACAACACCAACGACTTCCCGTTTCTGATCAGTTTCATCTTTGCCATGCTGTCGCTCTCCTGGGTTGTGCAGCGTCAAAATATATTCACCCTCTCTATACACGCTTTTATCACCGCTGCTGCCATCACCTGCCGCGCGGCAGGTACTTTCATCATCTTCTTTACCGCTTTGGCTTTGCTGTTCCTGGGGTTTCAGAGGTTGAAAGCAGCAGGGGAAAATTTCGCAAAACCCAAAGAGGTGGTTTTGCCCCTGCTGGGCTGGAGTGCTTTTTACGGGCTTTCTACCCTGGTTTTCGTGGTCGCCCTGTGGCCCAGCCTGTGGCATAACCCGCTGGTCGAGTTAGTTGCCGCGCTGCGAGAAGCCGGGAAATTTGATTGGGGGGGGACGGTGTTGTACCTGGGACAGGATGTTTCCGCCGCCAGCCTGCCCTGGCACTACCTGCCAGTGTGGATTGGCATTTCAACTCCGCCTATCTACCTGCTGGCAATGGCGGTTGGCAGCGTAATTGCCCTTAAAACCCTGGCTGCGCCCGGCAGACGTCCGCTGATAACCCGCGCTGGAGCAGGGATAGCCCTGGCATGGTTTTTCGTCCCTTCTTTGACGGCGATTGGGCTGCGGGCAGTCATTTTTGATAGCTGGCGGCACATGTTTTTCATTTACCCCGGCTTGATCTTGCTGGCAGTCGCTGGGCTGCGGGGGTTGGGGCGTTGGTTCGCCTCACGCTTAGGCGCGAGACGCAAAGTTGGGTGGGCGCTGGTCGCTGGCGCAGTTGCGCTCACCTTACTGCCAGTGGTGGATTTCATGGTGCGCTACCATCCCACCCAAAACCTGTACTTTAATGGGTTCGCAGCGCCGGAGAATCTGTTGAAAGAGCCGCAGACGCTTTTCGGGATGCCGGATATGCAGGTGGTGCGAGGGCGTTTTGAGACCGATTATTATGGGCTGACCTACCGCCCCCTGCTTGAGGAACTATTACGGCGCGATTCATCGCCGGTGATTTCTATTTACCCGGCGCAATACGTGGGTCGGCACGCTTACCTGATTCTGCCAGAAAGCGAACGCCGCCGCTTGCAGTACGACGGCGATGAAACGGCTACTTATTTCCTGACCAATTACCGGGGACATCCCCAGGATTATCCTTTTCCAGACGAGGTGTTCTCCTATTGGGTGGGCAACGCCAAAATGGCGACGGTGTTCAGGCTGCGCTGAGCTAGTTGCGCAGGCTGTGGATCGGGGCAGGGATTTTGCCGCCAAACTGCACAAAGCGCGCAGACTTTCCAGCATTGCGCACGGGGGCAATGGCGCTTTCACCAAACAAACCGCCAAACGAAACAAAATCTCCGGCTTCTTTGCCCGGCGCCGGGATCAAACGCACCGCGGTCGTTTTACCGTTGATCATCCCGATCACCATTTCATCGGCGATGATTGCTGAAATCGTCTCGGCATCCACCGAGCCAGGAATGGCAATCATATCCAGCCCCACTGAGCAGACACTGGTCATCGCTTCTAATTTTTCGAGCGTCAGGCTGTTGTCGCGCACTGCATCTGCCAGCGCGTGATCTTCGCACACCGGGATAAACGCTCCGCTCAACCCGCCCACGCTTTGGCTGGCAAAAGCGCCGCCCTTTTTCACCGCGTCGTTGAGCAGCGCCACAATTGCGGTTGACCCTGGCGCGCCGATAGCATCTACCCCCAATATCTGGATAATCTCCCCCACGCTGTCGCCCACTTTAGGGGTTGGCGCCAGCGAAAGATCCACCACCCCAAACGGCACGTTCAAAGCGCGCGCAACCTGCCGACCGATCAACTCACCACAGCGTGTAACGCGAAAAGCGGTGCGTTTCACCTCGTCTGCGAGGTCGTGCAGCCCCAGTTTTTCCTGGCTGCTGGCAGAATTTTGGCTCTGAGCGATGCGCCGCTGCAACGCCCGCGCAATCACGCCGGGTCCGCTGACGCCGACGTTGATGACCACCTCGTGCTGACCTATACCGTGAATCGCGCCCGCCATGAAAGGATTATCGCCAGGTTGATTGGTGAAAACCACGAATTTTGCCGCCGCAAAACCGTCCTGTTCTGCGCTGTTTTCCGCCAGGGCTTTGATCGTCTGACCCACCAGGACAATTGCATCCATGTTGATCCCATAGCGAGTCGAGCCGACATTGACCGAAGCGCAAACCTTTTGGGTTGAGGTTAAAGCGCGCGGAATGGCAGCAATCAGCGCCCGGTCGCCGTCTGTCATACCGTTCGCCACATCGGCAGAAAAACCGCCCAGAAAGTCAACGCCCATCTCGCAGGCTGCTTCATCCAGCGCGCGCGCAACCTCGACAAATCCGTCCGTGTCAATCCCAGAACCCAACAGCGCTACCGGCGTTACCGCGATGCGCTTGTTGACCACCGGAATGGCGTACTCAGCGCTAATCGCGTCGCAGACTTCCACCAGACGGGCAGCGTATTGGCGGATTCTGGCTTTGATTGCCTGACAGGTGGCAGCCATCTCGCTCTGGCGGCAGCCCAACAGGTTGATGCCCATCGTCACGGCGCGCACATCCAGATTTTCTTTCTGGATCATTTCAACCGTGGTGAGAATTTCATGCGATTGAACCATGTTTATATCCTTAAACGAGGTAAATTGATTTCATTTACGGCTCTGAAGATGTCGTAGTGCTGTAACACCAGTTTCAGCCCGGTCTGACTCGCAAATTGCTGCAAGTCGCTGCGCACCTCCTTTAGCGAGGCGCAGCCCGTCACATCAATCACCAGGATCATCACATACTCCCCATCCGAAACGGTCGTTGAAAGATCCAGGATATTCAGGTTGTGCCGCACGCAAAAAGAGGAGACGGTCGCAACAAATCCGATACGATCGCTGCCAGTGGCAGTCAGCACGTAGCAGGTCTCTGGATATGCCGCCTGAGGATTCAACGCCTCAGCTGAGGCAGGTTTGATGACCGCGTCGATGGCTGTTTCGCTGCGCGAGTCCACTTCCGAAAATTTTCGCTCCAGGTCACGTTGGGTTACACCCGGCGGGAATTCCGCCAGCAAAATCATGGTGAAATAACCGCACAACACACTCTGCCGCACATCCGCAATGTTGCCGCCCATATCGCGGATGGCGCTGGACACCTCAAAAATGATTCCCACCCGGTCGCGGGACATGATTGAAATGACATACTGGTTTGATTTTTCACGCATTGCTGACCAATTTCTCCTGAAGTCTGTTTCTTTTTCCACGTTGAGACACGACAGGCACTCGCAGGTTTTTCCTGGCTGTCTGATAGTTTCTCGGATTTTTTAAGCGGGGTTCGGCTAGTTGCTTTTCCACAATCCCGATCTGACGTTTTTAAGTAGAGCGGATTATAGCATTGGCAGAGAGAGAATCGGCAAAAAACAAACGATTAAGATATACTGATCCTGATAATAAGGTTTGCGGCTTGAATAATTCTTGAAGTATATTTCATTCATAGATTACTCTATTCATAGAATATCAATATGCGAAAGGAGACGCTTATGACACCTGAAACAAATTCTTCTAACAGGTTCTTCCAGTTCAGTGGTGTGGTGCCAGCCTTGAGCATGAAAGCCGGGCTTGGACCTCCGCGTTCGGAATGTGCTGCTGGCGCAATGATGGCGTGGGCAGACCGCCTGTGGGTGGTGAATTATGTCTCACACAAGTCCGGCTCTGGGGTAGACATGGGCTTTTATGAGATCGATGAAAATTTGAACATGACCCGCCGCCCCGAGAGTTACACAGGCACCTATACCAACCGTATGGTGCATTTCCCATCCAACCAGTTGATCATCGGACCGTACGTCATCGACGCACAGCGCAATGTGCGCACCATCGAAAAACTGTTGGAAGTGCGCCTTTGCTCAACCATGCAGCACCTGACAGACCCGAATAACAAGGTATACCTGCTGGGTATGGAGGGTGAGTTCTTTGAGATGGATGTGTACACGCTTGAAACCCGTTTGCTGTATAACCTGAACGACATCTTCGACGCTGGCGGCGAGGGGCGCGTTCACTTTAAGGCGGGTTATTCGGCTTTTGGGCGGGTGGTTGTCGCAAGCAACAGCTATTTCGAGGAAGACTTTTTGGGCAGGCAGGCGCTCGGTGTGCTGGCAGAATGGGAGGGCAAAGAGTGGAACGTGCTGGAACGCAAACCCTTTGTTGAGGTGATGGGACGCGGAACCTTCATGAACACCATATTTGCCAGCGGCTGGGATCGCGCTTCTGCATTGCTCAAAGTGTTTACCTGCAGCGATCAAAAGTGGACGACCTACCGCCTGCCCAAAGCCAGCCACACCTTCGACCAGGCATGGCAGACCGAATGGCCGCGCATCCGCGAAACGGAGCATGAGCGCTTCCTGATGGATTGCCATGGTATGTTTTATGAGCTTTCTCCCTGGGCGTACGGCGGCAAAGTGTGGGGCATTCGTCCCATTTCCACTCACCTGTGGGTGCTGGGCGATTTTTGTACCTTTCGGGGGATGCTGGTGATGGCGGCAGACAACGCTTCGCCTGCCCACGGCGCCAATCAACTGGCAGGCGAGCCGCAATCGGGACTGTGGTTTGGCAAGACCGACGACCTGTGGAGCTTTGGCAAGCCCAAGGGCTGGGGCGGCGTTTGGTGGGATGACGCGGTGAGAGCTGGCATTCCCTCCGACCCCTACCTGATGACCGGCTTCGACCAGAAGGTTCTGCACCTCAGCCACAAGGCAGAACATCCAGTGAACTTTAAGGTGGAAGTGGATTTCCTGGGCGTGCAGGACTGGCACACCTACAAGGTAATCGAGGTGCCGGCAAAAGGATACCAGTACCACGCCTTCCCTGCTGGTTTCAGTGCCCATTGGCTCCGGATTACCGCCGACCAGGACTGCCGCGCCAGCGGATACCTACACTATACCTGACCGTTGAGCGAGCAATACAAGGATTGACAGCTTTAACCGGCAGGCTGCGGCGTATGGCAGGCTCGCCTGCCGGATTGTGCTAGAATCTACCTGTATCCACCTGAATTCCTTTCCCCTGGAGGAAACCTATGAACTGGCAGTCATCCATTGCTCTTTATTCCCATTTCTTTAACGATGCAGAGAAACCTTTACTAACATTCAAGGGGTTATCTGCTTCATTGTTTCGCTATTCAACGGGCGTCGCAGCGCTACGCCTGGTGAACCGTGTCGGCAAATTGGTGATGCTGCCTTTTCAGGGGCAGCAAATTTGGGACGCTGAGTTTTTTGGGCGCACGCTGACCATGAAATCGATGTTCCGTGAGCCATATCCCACGCAGGAATACCTGCGCACTTACGGCGCTTTTTTGCTGCACTGCGGCGCGCTGACGATGGGCGTACCAGGAAAAGAAGACAGCCATCCGCTGCATGGCGAACTGCCCAATGCGCCATATCAATCGGCACATCTGCTGCTGGGTGAAGATGAGCGTGGCGCTTACCTGGGTCTGACCGGTAATTACCAGTACACGGTGGCGTTCAACCATAATTATCTCGCCTGCCCATTGGTTAAGCTTTATGAAAATTCCAGCCGAATCGCAATCTCATTAACGGTTAAGAATCTAAAACGCACCCCAATGGACCTGATGTATTTGGCGCATGTGAACTTTCGCCCGGTCGATTACGCTGAACTGGTGTATTCGGCGCCCTGCACGCCTGAACATGTACGGGTGCGCAGCGCCATCCCCCCCCACATCCGCCCCCAACCCGGCTATGCCGAATTTCTCAACCAGCTTCGCGCAGAGCCTGCCATGCACAACGTGCTAAAACCGGATTTGAAGTTTGATCCAGAGGTGGTGTTTCTGCTCGATTATGCTGCCGATGAACAGGGCTGGGGACACTCCATGCAAATTCACCCAGATGGTTCTGCTGATTTCATCAGCCACCGCATGGCAGAGCTGGATCACGGCGTGCGATGGATTAGCCGCACTGCCGACCAGGACGCGCTGGGCATTAACCTGCCTGCCACGGCTGAACCGGATGGGTATACTGCCGCCAAAGCCAAAGGCGCGGTTAAGACCCTGCCTGCCGGAGAGGAAGTTACCTTTATGATGGAAGCCGGCGCTCTCACGCCGCAAGAAGCCCGGATCATGCGCGCGAAGATCGAGAAACTGCTGGCAGGGAAGAGTTAAACCAGCCTTATAGACCAATTCCTTTCAAATATGCCACGCTCTGGCGCGCCCAGCTATCTTCGCGCGACAGCGTTTCCTCAAGGGTCTCAGCGGGCGGCGTCCATAGCTCCAGGATGGCATTGCAATCGCGCCCCTCTGCTTTAAGCCGCTCCAGCAGCCAGGGAATCGCCAGCCTTCCCTGCCCGGCTGGTCTGCCCTCGACGAGAAAACCCAGGTTATGAGCCGGGCGGTAGATGGTGAAATCCTTAAGATGAAGGTTCACCGTCAAAGGCGCGAGGGTGTTCACCACCAGTTCCGGTCCTTCCATCGCGCCAAATGAATTGACGGTATCCAGGCAGATTCCGACCCAATTCGTGCCAAGCGCGCGCACCATGTCTTTCAGGGTCGAGGCAGGAAAGCGGTCGTGGTTTTCAATAGCCAGCACCACCCCGGCGCGCTCAAATTCAGGCTGGAACGGGCGCAGCCGCTCGACTGCCTGCTGCGGCGAAGGGTGAAACACGGGCGTGTCGATCACCACACGCAGGATGGGTGAATGGAAACGCTGCGCAAGACCCAGATAGGTAAACAGGTGCGGCGTGTCGATGCCGCGCGTGCCCACCTCGATCCATAAACCTCGCTCTGCTGCCCGGCTGTTAAGCTGCTCCAGGTCGTTTTCGCTCAGAGCGTGCAGCGGCAGGTTGTCGGCAAACTGCACGCCGCTCACGCCCAGTTCATGCGCCTTTTCCAGCAAGTCGAGCGCTGACATGCGCCGCGCTGGCAAATGACCCGGTACGCCCACGCTCCAGGTGTAGGTGTAACTGCTGATGCCAGTTTGCACGGGTTATTTTCCTTTGACCGAAATGTTTTGGGTAATCGATTTGACCTCGTTCATGATCGCCTCCGGCTCGAAAACTTTCTTCCAATCCGGCTGGAAAATGGCTTTTCGCCCGCGTTCGGCTGCCATACGCGCCCCGTCTGAGACAACCACGCCCGGCAAAAAGCCAAACAGGATGCCAATATTGACGTTGATATGTCCCAGCATGAAATCGCGCACCGCTTGCGGCGGCACGCCGCGTTTAACCGCCTCTTCCATTGCCTCGACAATCACCATCATGCAGGTTAGCGCGACCGTTTCGGAAAGCGCCGGTTCGAGGATCGCCATCTGCTCGACCGTGACGCGGTGGACGTTCATCACGGGCGCGAACATGGCGCGCACCAGCGCTTCGCCGCGCGTGTAGTCGCTCTCAGGTCCCTGCATCAGCGCCGCCACCACGTTTTGTTTGGCTTTGACCGCGCCGAAGAAATCCAGGCGCGCTTCCGGGTCAGTTTCATCGTTGACGACCGGCGGGTGGCAGGGATGGGTAATGAAATAAGTGATGTCCGCCCGATCCGGCAGCTCGCCTCCCAGCGGCGCAGCCGGGTCGAGGCAGACCACCATCGCCCCCGGTTTGAGCAAAGGCACAATACGCTCAGCCACCTTGCCGATCAGCTTATCCGGCACCGCCAGCACCACGATATCCGCCTGGCGGGCGGCTTCATCGGGCAAACTGGGGGGTTGCCCGCGCTGGCGCAGCAGCGCCTGGGCTGCCTCGCCCGCCTCAACATACAAAACCCTGTATTCCGGCGCTTCTTTCAATTTATTGGCAATGCGCGTGCCCATCTTGCCTGCCGCGCCAAATAATGCGATGATTTGCATGGCTTACCTCCTGGTAACTTGAATGAAAAAATTATAACGAATTTTGAGATGATCAGATTTTTGAAAAATAATTCAAGAGCAAGCAGAGCGCAGCATGACGCAGCTTTTTCCTATAACTATCCCCAGTTTTTCTGATAAAATTTCCAGCATGGCTTTTCATCCGGAAAACCCGTTGGTGGTGCAATCCGACAAGACCGTGCTGCTCGAAGTGCGCAACGACCTGTACGCCGATGCGCGCGATGCGCTGGCGCGTTTTGCCGAGTTGGAAAAAAGCCCGGAGTACCTGCACACCTACCGCATTACGCCGCTTTCGCTGTGGAACGCCGCTGCCGCCGGACTGACCGCCGATCAGGTCATCGCTTCATTAACGCAGTACGCCAAGTACGATGTGCCGGATAATGTGCGCATCGATATCAATGAGACGATCTCGCGCTACGGCAGGCTCAAGCTGACCCGCTTTGAGCAAGGCGATCTCCTGCTGAGTTCCTCCGATCAACCCTTGATCGAGGAAATCACCCGCCACAGAAGCCTATCACCTTTCATCAAAGCCCGCATCGACGCCTCCTCGCTGCTGGTGGATGCCGCCAACCGCGGCAAGATCAAGCAGGCGCTGATCAGTTTTGGTTACCCGGCAGAAGACCTGGCGGGGTACATTACCGGCGCTGAGCTGCCATTTGCCTTGCGCAACCCCACCCGCTCAGGCGATTCCTTCACCCTGCGGGCTTACCAGCGCGAGGCGGTAGATGTGTTTCACGCCGGGGGGGCAGATCGCGGCGGCAGCGGGGTAATTGTGCTGCCATGCGGCGCGGGCAAAACGATGGTGGGAATGGGCGCGATGGCTGCTCTGCAAACCGCAACCCTCATCCTTACCCCCTCGACCGTCGCTGCCCGCCAGTGGATCCGCGAACTGCTCGACAAGACCACCCTGCTCGAAGACCAGATTGGTGAATACACCGGCTTGGAGAAAGAAATCCGCCCGGTCACGATTGCCACTTACCAGATCATCACCTATCGGCGGCGCAAGAGCGAAGATTATCCCCATTTTGCATTGTTCGACCAGGCAAATTGGGGCTTGATCATCTACGACGAAGTGCACCTCCTCCCTGCGCCAGTTTTTCGCATCACGGCTGAACTGCAGGCGCGCCGCCGCCTGGGCTTGACTGCTACCCTGGTGCGCGAAGACGGCAGGCAGACCGATGTTTTCTCCCTCATCGGTCCGAAAAAGTTTGACATGCCCTGGAAGCTGCTCGAAAAACAAGGCTGGATAGCCGAAGCAGAGTGTTACGAGATCCGTGTCAACCTCGCCGAGGATGAGCGCATGGTGTATGCCCTGACTCCCGAAGAAGAAAAATACCGCATGGCATCTACCAACCCCGCCAAGTACCCGGTGCTGGATAGTCTGCTGGAAAAACATACGGAAGACAGCATCTTGATCATCGGCATGTATATCGACCAGCTTGAGCGCATCGCATCCCGCTATGAACTACCCCTGATTACCGGCAGCACACCCGTCAAGCAGCGCGAGCAGTTGTTCGAGCGCTTCCGCAGCGGTGAGGTACGGCGCCTGGTGATTTCAAAAGTCGGCAACTTCGCTATCGATTTGCCCGATGCCAACGTTGCCATCCAGGTTTCGGGCACTTTTGGGTCGCGCCAGGAAGAAGCTCAGCGCCTGGGACGCATCTTGCGCCCTAAGAAAAATGGGCTGTTGGCGCACTTTTATTCGATCATCACCCGCGACACCCGCGACCAGGATTTTGCTGCCAACCGCCAGCTCTTTTTGACTGAACAGGGGTACCACTACACCATTCTCTATGCCCATGAGCTGGACAATTTTCAACCAGCGACCCTCTCCAGCCGCTTTTTAGAAGAGCGCCGTTTACCAGCAGGGACATCCTGATTTAATTTTAAGGAGAAAACTCGTTCATAAAATCCAGATGACGTTACCCTCCCTTGAAGATATTCTTTCGATCATACAGTACGATCCCGACCTGATTCATCGAGCCAGAAAACTCGTCCGCTCCGGTGCGCTGTCAAATGTCGTCAGGACCGAAGATGGGGCGAGAGGGGAAATAGAAGACGGCGATGCGCTTTATTATGCTGAAGTCAGGATAATGCGCACCGGGTACTCCTTCTCCTGTGATTGCGACTTCGAAGATGCGCCTTGTGTGCATGTTTTAGCGCTGATGCTTGGAGCTTCACAGGCATCGATCTCTTCCTCCCCTAAGCAATTCTCCTCTTCTTCGAGCAGAAGGGGGGTTTCATCCGAAATCGTATTGCCGATGCCCTGGCAGCAGATGGAACCGAAAGCGATTGAGGCGGAATACCATGATTTGTTAAGAATATTGACCGTCCCGCAGATGCGTGAACTGGCAGCCCGGCGGAAGATCACGCTGAGCGGATTAAAGCGCGATATCATCCAAAAGATTTTGGCGGAAGGGCTGGCTCAACCAGAAAATATCAAAGCAGCCCTGGCAAGCCTGGCGCCTGATACCCGCCGGATGATTGATTACCTGGGCATACTGGGTGGTTTTTTAGTCAATAGCACCATATATACCACCCTGCCTAACCATTTTGACGCCGCGCTGCCTGAAGAAAAGCATCCGCGCCGGTCTGAGATTTTACTCAGCGAGTTGCAGCAAGCGGGATTGATGTTTGTTAAAGATCAGATATGCCATGTTCCAAAAGCGATTCTTGTCAATAACCAGCCCAATCCTTCGCTGCTGCCGGCATTTAGCGGGCAGATCGACCGCCAGGAGCTGGCAGACCCAGATGCGTTCTCCACCCTGGTGCTGCGCCTCTTGATGCTGGCGCAAGCCGGACAGCTTGACCTCGAACCGCTGACAAGCAGGCTCGATGTCGGCGGTTGGAAAACCGCTATTGCTGAAAATCAAAACGCGCCGGAGCGCGAAGTTTTACCGCAAGACACCTTTCTAAAAACTGAGGTGCTTGACCAGATTTCACAAAGCGCGCACCAGCCAGCAGAGATGGTCGACCTGGCAGCCCAGATTTTGGCAGAGGCGGAATTTTGGGAACCCCGCAAACCATCCAGGCTTACCACAAAGCTGGATCAATGGCTGAGTTCCGATCCAGGCGGGCAAATGCGGCATTTGCTGAGCGCCTTATGCCAGATGAAGAGCCAGTTGGAGTTTGACCTGGCGCGCGAAAAAGGGCGCTTTTCAGCCTGGCGGTCGACGCGTGGATACCTGCATCAAGATCAATTCCTTTCGGCGCTGGCGATCTGCCGCTGGCGGCTGGTTCAACTGCTAACGCGCCTGCCAGCGGGAGAATGGTTTGGGGTAGAGGATACCTTGCGCTTGCTTCACAGCTTGCAGCCGGATCTGATTCCGGGCTACATCCAGCGCAGGGAGATTAAACCCAATATGATCGTCTATAACCAGGCGATTTTCCTGGGTTTCGGCAAAAAGCCGGTTGACCTGCTCAATTTCGAGCAATGGCGCGCCACCTATGGACAGGTGCACGCGACCATCCTCGCCACCAGCCTGCACTGGCTGGGGTTGTGCGACCTGGGCTGGAATGGAAAAAATCTGACGGCTTTTCGTCTTTCACGGTTCGGGGAATACTTGCTGGGGCGTTGTGATATGCCGCCGGAAATGAGCCAGAAAAATTCCCAGCCTGGGTTGGTCATCCACAGCGAGGACTGGCTGGAATTCAGACCACAAGGCGCCACGCCAGAGCTGGTAACATTCATTCTGCTGGCAGGAGAGGGAACTCCTTCCCGCAAAAACGCGGTGGGCGCAGCCTCCCCCCTGCTTTATCGTTTCACTGCGCGCGGGCTTGGAAGGGCGCTGGAGGCTGGCTGGGATGAAACCCGCATCCGTTCGGTGCTGACAGGCGCGCTGGGGCAGCCGCTGCCGCCCGTCCTCTCGGATCGGATCAGCCGGGTCTGCCGCCGCTTCGGACAAATGCATATTTACACCAACATGACCCTGGTGCAATTTGCCGATGATTATTGTCTGCCAGAGCTGCTTGCTTCCACCCAACTCAACCGCATCTTGCTGCACACCTTCTCGCCGCGCTTAATCGCTGTGCGCTCTGAAGCCGTGCAAGGGTTTTTAGCAGAATTGCGCGAAAAAGGCTATACGCCACGCCTGGAGGAACAACCGCATGGCTGAGAGCCTAAAATCGATCCTCGAGGCGTATAAATCCGAAACTTTGAACGCGATGCTTGCCTATAACAATCTTCGGATTGTCGGCAAACGCACCAAGGCGCAGGTGGTAGCTGTGCTGGCAGATCAATTTTCAAAACCCAGCCATATTCAAGCAAGTCTCGCCAGGCTGGGTGCGGCGGGACGCGAGGTGGTGAACCAGATTTTGCGCCTGGGCGGCAAAGCCAGCCTGATTTCGCTGCAAAACTGGCTGGAAAATAAGCGCTTGATCGTTGGGGTTGACGGGCGGACTTCCTTTGGTTTACCTGTTGCCTCCAATCCGTCTTACCAAGACACCGACAGCCGGCAAATCGACGAGATCATGGCGAACCTGACCGCGCTCGGTCTGGTGTTTACCAGCCCGGTTGAAGATGAATATGGGCAATTCGCGATGCTTGGATTTGAACTTGCCCAACAGTATTTTATTCCTTCCAGTCTGATCAAACATTATCCACCGCCGCCGCCAGCCCCGGCATGGAATCCGCAATTTGTAGAGACGCCGTACCAGGTACGCGAAAGCTCAGCGCGCACCTTTCAACGCGACCTGTACCTCTATTGGAGCTATGTCGATCGGAATACAGTTGAACTGACCATGCGGGGGATGGTTGCCAAGCGCCATCTGCTGGCGATCAATAACACCCTGCTTCATAAAGAGACGATCTCCACCGGAGAAGGCGAAGCGGATGTCTTGCGGTTGATGTTCTTGCGTGAAATGCTCAGGGGGTTGGGGCTGCTGCGGGTGCAGGATTCGACGCTCCAGACCTGTCCAGCAAATGCTTTCCTGGCGTTGAGTCCGGCAGAGCGGATCAAACGCTGCCTGGAGGGTTATACCGCCTGCCGGGAAATCAATGAACTGCTCTGGTTTGTTAAACTCGTCCCAACTTCTTATGACAAGCCCGCCTTGCCCGCGCCGGATGCGCTGATCGATGCCCGCCGCAGCGTCCTGCTTTACCTGAAGCCCGCTGTGCGCTGGATGAAGATTGATTCGATTGTTCAGAATATCAAGCTCAACCAGTATGAATTTTTATTCCAGCGCGGATATCGCAAGCCGCATATCTACTATCATCCACCGCATTCCTACTCTGCTGCAACCAATCCGATGGAGTGGGATTTTCCCGGCATCAGTCAGGAGGATAGCGGCTGGAATACGGTGGAAGGCGGATTGATCCGCACCATCCTGCGCGGACCGCTGTACTGGATGGGGCTGGTGGACTTGGGCTTCAGCGATAAAAAACAGACCGAGCCGGATATTTTCCGCCTTACCGCCGTTGGCGCCTGGCTGCTTGCTGGCGCTCCTGCGCCTGAAATTCCGCAATCGGGCGGGCAGGTGATTGTCCAGCCCGATTTCACCATCACAGCGCTGGATCCGGTCAATGATCATACGTTATATACCCTCGAACAATTTGCTCAGCGGCTGTCTGCGGAGCGCGCCGTGATGCTGCGCCTTACCCAGAAATCGGTTTATGCCGCCCAGCAGCAAGGCTGGGATGCTGGGCGCATTCAAGCCTGCCTGGAACAATTGACCGGGCAGCCCTTGCCGGGCAACCTGGCGCGAACCCTACAGGACTGGCAACAAAAACACGAGCGGATTACCATTATGCCCGGCTTAACGTTGTTACATGCTGCAGACGCAAATGCGTTACAAGAACTGGCGAAAGACCCGGCGCTGAAGGAACTGTTTGCCCGCCAGCCTGCTCCAGGTTTGGTGATTTTGCCAGAAGTATTGCAGGGCAGCCCCCCCGCCGCATCCCTTCGCGCCCAACTGCCAGCCAAGACTTCTGATATCGCAGCCGCCAAACCAAAACTGTCCGCTTCCTCAGCAAAAGCATTGTCCCCTGCCGCTCAGCGCCTCACTGCGCTGCTGTTCGAGCGTGAGTGGGTGCCGGTGATTGTCAACCAGCCCGACAAACTGCCAGCCCGCTCGACGCGTGCGGATGGAGAGGGCATCTTGCGCCCGCTGCATCAGCCTGCCAGCCTGTACCTGCGCGCCTTCCTTGCCAGCCTGGCAGAGCCAGCAGCCGATGGCAGTTTTCGCCTGACCCGTGAATCGGTGCAGCGCGCTGTGCGCAGCGGCTTGACCGCGCCAACGATTATCGAGGAGTTAAACCACATTCTGGTCGATCCTGTCCCCGGCACGCTGGAAAAGCGGATCATTGCCTGGGCGGGTCATTTTGGAACAGTGCGGCTCGATGCAGCCGCTTTGCTCAACTTCAAGGACGAACAAACCCTAAAAGAATTGCTCAGCGACCCTGAACTGGCGCCTTACCTGCGCACCATCAAACCCAACGATCTGCGGACAACCGTCTGGGTCGAAGCGGTTGACCTGGAGCGTGTTGCGCGGCTATTAGAAGAGCGCGGGATTGAGATAAAGCGCCGGTCGTAGAGACAATTTCAGAATCGGATAAAATGCCCCAAATGGGGCATTTTCATTCCCGCCTGTATTTTATACAATACAGATATCAAAGAGAGGGACTTCTGGCAGATGGATAATTGCCCAGGAGCTGATAGAAGACGGTTTGGTACGACAGCTGGATCCTCCTTTTTTATTGGTTGAGTGGTTGGTTGGAAAAGCTTTGTGCAGAAGGCAATCCGGGATGTCCTTCTGCACAAGGCTTTTTAAAGGAGGCTTCTTAAAGGATTAACCAGAACCCCAAAGTTGACCCTTTCAGGTGGAAGGAAATCGAATGGATAATATGGCGAACAGAATCAACAACAGTATGGCGGAAACATAAAACGTGACATCGATGCCGCCTGCCAGCGCCACCACACCCATCAGCGCTGGTCCGCTGGTTTGACCGATTTTCATCACCATGTCGTTAAACGCCATAAATCCTGCGCGGTGTTCGATCGGTGCCAGCCTGCCTAACAGAGAGTGATTCGCCGGCCAATAGAGCCCTTCTGCCGTTCCTAAAAGGGCGGTGATTATACCGATCCACATCAGACTGGGCGCCAGCGGAATGAAGGCAAGCGCTACCGCAAACAACAGCAATGCGGACTTAATCAATTGTTCTTCACGCCAGCGCCGCACGATCCGCCCCAGTTGAGAAGCTATGATCGTGGTTATCAGGGGGCGCCCGGCAATCAGCAACCCGATCAGCGAGGGCGGCGCCTGAAATTTTTCAGACAACAGAAAAGCAAAATATCCCAGGTAAGCGCCAAACATCACCATAAAAATCAAGCTGCCTGCCAGAAATATCTGCACCACCTGCCAGGAACGCATGCTCTGGAATGCGCCACCCAGGTAAGCCAGGAAGTTGGTGCGCAGATTGGTTTCTGGAGTATTCAGACGAAACCAGACCAGCAAGGCAGTAGGGATTGCCAGCAGCGGCAGCAAAAATGGGTAAAACCATCCAATCCCCGCCAGCGCACCGCCGATAAGCGGAAAGATCATCGCGCCGGTCGAGCGCATACTGGTGTTATATCCCATTGCTATCGTGCGGCGTTCGTCCTGGTACAGGTCTGCCACCAGGGTGATGTTGAGCATACTCAAAGAAGCCGCGCCAACCCCTTGCAGCAACCGCAGCCCCAACAACAAGTTAAAATCGCGCGCCAACGCGCAGGCACCGCCTGCCAGCCCAAAAAGCAGCAAAGAAGGCGCCAGAATCTTCTTCCTTCCCCAGCGGTCTGCCAGCATTCCCAAGAGCGGGGTCAAAAAGATACTCGGCAGCGCAAAGATACTGATCAACAAGGCGGTTTGCTGTGAAGTAACCCCCAGCGCCTGCGCCATGCCGGGAAACGCGGGGGTGATGCTGTCAGCGCGCAGCACTGCCATGAGCGCTACCCCAAAGACAATCCATAAGTTTTTATCGAGCAATGCTCCCAGTCTGGCAGGCATGATCACCAGGAAAAGAGGATGGATAGAAAAATGGCAAGTCTGATTATAGCGGATTCTTGCTCCGATCAATGCGGGTTGCTGTTCTGTAGGATAATAGAGTCAAGAAGAACGAAAGGATGACAACATGGGAAAATTCAAGGTTATTCACGGCACATATCACGTCAAAGGCTTCTCACCTGATGGCGATTCAATTCGCTTCGTAGCGGATGTACCTGCCCATTGGGACTTCTTCCGTTGGAGCACAGCAAGCAAGAAAAAAGCCGCCAGAAAACAACTGCGCATTGAAGCCATCGACGCTCTCGAAACCCACTATCTGGGGTATCATCAACCACGCTCTTTTGGGGTCGCAGCGCTGGAACGGATGCTCGCTTACCTGGGGATCAGCGGATTGAAATACAGCCTCAGTGTTTCGGTGATCGTAGACGCAGTTGATGGGACACCCGGCTACATTGCCTCAGCCGGGGTCGACCGCTATGATCGCCCCGTCAGCTTTGCTTTTGGAGAAGATGATGGATTAGTGGATGGAGCAGAAGTGGAAGTCGATGAACTGCCATTGGAGAAATCGATCAACTATCGACTGGCAAAGGATGGGCTGGTATATCCAACGTTCTACACCACCACCGACCCCCTTGTCGTTCATCACTTCAGAACGGCTGTCATGGAAGCGCGCCAGGCATACCGTGGTTTGTGGGCAATCGACCGTACACCCGATTTTTCACTATGGGACACGCGTACCATTCAAGATGATGTATTAATCCTGCCCAAGTTGTTCCGGCGGATTGTCAGCTTTTTTGAGGCACGCGGGGATGTCGCTGAACTGCCAGCCTATCTCAGCCAGCAGAAGGACCGCCTGAAATTGTGGGGCGGCGGTGCTCTCACCTCGCTGGATCAGCTGGTGGTGATCGACAACCGGCGCGTGCGCCTGTCAATACCAGTGGAGGATTTGCTCTTTTTGCCCAAGTAAAAAAATAGACCTTGACTTTCCTGACTTTGCTGCCTATAATCGAAACAATTATGACCTCAATGCGCGTTTCCTGGTTTTACTCCTATTATTATTTTTACGGAATCCACCTGGATGCCGTTAGCGGAGCTTAAGCGGGCGTAGCGCGATAAAAAGGAAGATACCCAAAAAGCGAGGCACACGGCGCCTCGCTTTTTTCGTTTACCGGCGCGGCGGGGTAGGCGAAAACAAAATTTATCGCCGTTTGGAGGCTGTGATGATGATTATCATGCGTGGCGATGCGACTCAAGAACAGGTGTCGAAAGTGGTGGAGCAGATCAAGATGGACGGGCTGCGCCCTCATCTCTCACAGGGCGAGGAGCGCACCATTATCGGTTTAATCGGCGACGGCAGGGTGATTCAGAAGGACAAATACCTGTTTTTGCCCGGCGTAGATCGGATTGTGCCGATCACACGCCCGTACAAACTGGCGTCCCGCGAATTTAGCCCACACAACTCGGTTTTTCCATTGGATGGCGTGCAGGCAGGCGGCAAAGAGGTGGTGATCATCGCCGGTCCGTGCGCGGTGGAAAGCCGGACCCAGGTATTGGAAGTGGCGCAGGCAGTTGCTGAAGCCGGGGCGCATGCGCTGCGCGGGGGAATTTTCAAGCCCCGCACGTCGCCCTACTCCTTTCAAGGGATGGGAGAGGCAGGGCTGGAATTTCTGCTCGAAGCGCGCCAGTTGACCGGTCTGCCGATTGTAACCGAGGTGATGGCGCCGCAGCAGGTTGAATTTTTAACCCAGCATGTCGATGTTTTGCAGGTTGGAGCGCGCAATATGCAGAATTATTCCCTGCTTGAGGTAATCGGCGAGAGCCAGCACCCGGTTTTGCTTAAACGCGGCTTAAGCGCGACCGTTGAAGACCTGTTAATGGCGGCAGAGTATATCCTCTCGAAGGGCAACCGCAAAGTCATGCTGTGTGAGCGGGGTATCCGCACATTTGAAACCTCGACCCGCAACACGACCGATATCAACGCCATACCGGTCCTCAAAGCTATCACCCATCTGCCAGTCATTCTGGATCCGAGTCACAGTACTGGTCATTGGGAATATGTCACAGCCATTGCGCGCGCGGGCGTGGCAGCCGGAGCAGATGGATTAATCGTCGAGGTGCATCCCAACCCTGAACAGGCGCTTTCGGATGGGGCGCAGTCGCTCAAGCCGGAGCGATTTGCCGAAATGGTGCGTCAGGTTGGGGCAATAGCCAGAGCGATTGGCAGAGACCTTGCCCCCGCAAACCACCGGCTGGGAGCGGCAGGTGCATGATGGAAGAAGAACAATTCGGCGAGGATGATTTTTTTCGCAATCATACTATCGTCATCGTTGGTTTAGGGCTGATGGGCGGCTCGCTGGCAATGGCGATGCGCCCATTTTGTAACCGCCTGATAGCAGTCGACTTAAACCAGGAGGTGCTCCAGGCGGCTCAAAACAGCGGCGTCATCGACCGCGGAAGCGCCATCTTGGATGACATTGTGCCAGAAGCAGACTTGATTGTCCTGGCGGCTCCGGTTGGCGCGATCCTGAATGTGCTTGAGGTATTGCCTAATCTGCACCCCAGAGGCTGCAAGGTGTTTGATATGGGTTCAACCAAGAGTGATATCATGATGGCAATGGACCGTTTACCACCGCGTTTTGATCCCCTGGGGGGGCATCCCATGTGCGGCAAGGAAAAATTATCCTATTTCCAGGCAGAAGCGGGGTTGTTTCATGGCGCGCCATTTGCCCTCACACCTCTGTCTCGCACATCCAACCAATGGCTGAACCTGGCGAAAATCCTTTGCGCCCGCATCGGGGCGAAACCGGTGATTCTGGACGCCGCCCAGCACGATTCGATCGTTGCCGCTACCAGCCATTTGCCCTACTTGCTTTCCAGCGCGCTGGTGCAAGCCACTTCTCCGGAGGATAAAGCATTGATTGGTCCGGGGTTTCGCGGTATGGCGCGGCTTGCGGCAACCCCGCCCGCGATGATGCTGGATGTGCTTCTTACCAATCGCGCAGCGATCTTGCCAGCCTTACAGGCGCTGCGCGCTGAATTAGGTGTCTTGTACGAAGTATTGAACGGTGAAAATGTGGAGTATCTTAAGAAATATCTGTCTCATTCGCAACAAAAACAACAGATGCTCCTGGATAACAACAACCAAAAGAATATAGGACAGCAAGCAACCCCGCATGACCAGCGCTAAGCAGAACAGATCGATTTGCTGGTTACAACATCTTTTGCGCTGATCTCAGCTTAAGAGGTTTGACGAATTGACAGATCAGGAATAGAATGGAGGGAACGGTGAGGCTTGCCTGAAGTTTATACCGCAGGTTTTACGGATGACAGCCTCTGGCAGCGATTTGTATCGGTTGGCAGAGGTTTTTTCATTGCGCAATGATAGGAGGTAGCCTGAATGTCTGCAAATCTCGAATCAACTCCCCAAAGAAGTAAAAATTTAGCATTCGAATTGATCTTGCTTTTAGGACTGGTCAGCGCTTTGGGCGATATCACCTACGAGACCGGGCGCAGTGTCAGTGGACCGTACCTGGCGTTTTTAGGCGCCAGCGCAGTGGTGGTGGGGCTGGTCTCCGGCTTGGGCGAATTTATAGGGTACGCGCTGCGGCTGGCATCTGGCTACCTGGCGGACCGCACGCGGTCATATTGGATTGCCACCTTTATTGGTTACGGCTTGATCTTGAGCATCCCGCTACTGGCATATACCGACCGCTGGGAATGGGCAGTCGTCTTCCTGCTGTTGGAACGAGCCGGTAAAGCGATCCGCTCGCCTGCCAGAGACGCCATTTTATCCCACGCTGCGCACCAGGTTGGTCGCGGCTGGGGATTTGCCATTCACGAGGCGCTCGATCAGGTTGGCGCGGTGCTAGGTCCGCTGGTATTTGCGATTGTGTTTGCGCAGCGCAGCAGCTATCGAGATGGTTTTCAGATGTTGTGGATTCCAGCCATTCTGACTGTGCTGGTGTTGATCGTAGCGCGCATCCGCGTGCCAGCGCCAGAAAAACTGGAAACGAAACTCAAAGCCGCTTCTGACCCAAACCCGCGCTCAAGGACGCTGCCGCGCATTTTTTGGGTATATGGTTTGTTCACCTTTCTGGGCGTGGCGGGCTTTGCCAATTTTCAGATTATCTCGTACCACCTGGTGAACGAAGCGGTAATACCGGTCGCGCAAATCCCGATTTTATACGCCGCCGCCATGGGCGTGGATGCGCTCTCAGCCCTGGTCATTGGCAAAGCCTACGACAAAATGGGGCTGGCGTCGCTGGTCATTATCCCCTTTGTAACCCTGCCCATTCCGTTTTTGGTTTTTTCCAGGGTATTTGCGCTGGTGATTGTGGGGGTTGTCTTATGGGGAGTGGTGATGGCAGTGCACGAAACGATCATTCGAGCTGCCATTGCCGACCTGGTTCCTTCGGAAAGGCGGGCGTTCGCTTATGGCATATTTAATACAATCTACGGCGCTGCCTGGTTTATCAGCGGCGCTGCCCTGGGGGGCTTATATGAAATTTCAAGCGCCTGGGTGTTTATTTATGTGGTGGTGATCGAAATTGCAGCGCTGCTGGTATTTTTACGGTTGAGAAAAACCCCCAGCCCCGCCTGAGGTTACTCCAATTGCGTTTTTAGCGCTTCAGCGATTTCGCGGGTGATGCCAGGCAGCGCAGTCAACTCCTCAAGGCTGGCGCTGCGGATGTCTTCGAGCGAGCCAAAATGCGCCAGCAGACGGCGCCTGCGCGCGGGACCGATACCTGCGATTTTGTCGAGAATGGTCGCCATGCCCTCACGGGTGCGGCGGTTGCGGTGAGCGGTGATGGCAAAGCGGTGCGCCTCATCGCGGATACGCTGGAGAAGATAAAGCCCCTGCGAGTGGCGCGGCAGCAGAATGGAGTCACTGCGCTGCGGCAGGAAGATCTCCTCCTGCTGCTTGGCGAGCCCGGCGACCGGTACGCGCCCTGCCAGCCCGAACTGTTCCAACACCGCCACCGCGCGCCCAAGCTGCCCCTTGCCGCCATCCACGATCAACAAATCGGGCAGCAGCGCGAACGCCAGGTCTTGCTTCGCGCCAACCTGGGCTGGGTCGTTCTTCTGCTCCTCCGCGATCTGATAGCGTTTGAAACGGCGCGTCAGCACCTCTTCCATGCTGGCAAAATCGTCCGGTCCGCACACCGAGTGAATGTTGAAATGGCGGTACAGTTTCTTGTTGGGCACGCCCCTTTCAAAAACCACCATGCTGGCGACGGCAGCCGTGCCTTGCGTGTTGGAGATATCGTAACATTCGATGCGCGCCGGGGGGTCTTTGAGGTCAAGTGCATGTTGGATCTCAGCCAGGGCTTCGGTCTGACGGTTGGTATCTGCCTGCCATTGAGCGCGCAGCGCGCTGAGCGTCTCAGCGGCATTTTCGGTCGCCATCTGCACCAATTCCTGTCCAGCGCCGTGGTGCGGTACTACCAGTTCTACCTTCTGTCCGCTGCGGCGGGTACGCAGCCATTCCTGGATCACCTGCGCTTCTTCCACCTCGTGCGGCAGTAACACCTGGTCAGGAATGGCAGCGGCTTCGGCGTAAAATTGTTTGACGAATTCCGCCACCACCGCGCGATCGGCTTCTTCCTCAGCGCCTTCCAGGATAAAGTACTCGCGCCCGATCATTTTGCCGCCGCGGATAAAAAAGATCTGCACGCAGGCTTCCCCGTTGCTGCGCGCCATGGCGATGACATCTGAATCCATTTGCTCCGGCGAGATGACCCGCTGGCGCTGCACCACGCGGTCGATAGCGTTCAACTGATCGCGGATGGCGGCTGCGCGTTCGAAGCGCAACTCCTCAGCGGCTTGCTCCATCTCCTGTCTGAGGCGCGCCACGATCTCGGCGGTACGCCCATTGAGGAACTGGCACAGGTCGTCAATCATGCGCCGATAGGCAGCCTGGTCAACTGCGCCGATGCACGGTCCGCTGCAGAGCTTGATGTTGTAATACAGGCACGGGCGGGGGTCTTTGCCGGTGATATTCCGGTCGCAGGTCAGGTAGGGAAAGATGCGCCGCAGCACGTCCAGAGTCTGGTAAACTGCCCAGGCGCTGGTATAGGGTCCGAAGTAACGCGAGCCATCATTGATCATCTGGCGCGTGACGGTAACCTTGGGGTAAGCTTCTGCCCAATGCACTTTAACGTACGGGTAGCGCTTGTCGTCCTTGAAGCGCACGTTGTAGCGCGGACGGTGCTTTTTGATCAGGTTCATCTCGAGGATCAACGCCTCGAGTTCAGATTCAACCACAATCCACTCGATATCGACAATGCGCCGTACCAGTTGGCGGGTTTTGGCATCATGCTCAGCGCTGCTGTGGAAATAGGAGCGCACGCGGCTACGCAGGTTGACAGCCTTGCCGACATAGATGATCTGCCCATCGGCGTTTTTCATCAGGTAGCAGCCTGGGCGGGTGGGCAAAGTATCCAGCACCCCTTGCAGGTGATCAGAAAGCGCAGTCATCAGGTGGATTTTATCATAGCCGCCTGAGAAAGCTGCTCTGCTTTTTTGAGAATCGAATAGAATCATATGTTGTCAGGAAACATTGACACAGCGCATTTGCAAGGAAAAAACAATGAATCAAGCATTATCTGAGCAAACCATCCTTGGCTTTGACATTGGCGGCACAAAAACCGGGCTGGTGCTGGGTAATCACCAGGGCAGGGTGCTGCAGCGCACAGAATTTCAGACCCCAGCGGAGCAGGAGTTTGATTCTGCCATGCGGACAATCAGCGCAGAGACCGGGCGTTTCTTAGCCGATTGCCGAAGCCGGGGACTGCCGCTGCCTGCGCAGATCAGTGTAGCGGTGGGCGGTCCGCTGGATATCGAACACGGCGTCTTGTTTTCTCCTCCACATCTGGCTGCCTGGGGCAATGCGCCGCTCAAACAGCGCCTGGAAGAGCAGTTTGGTCTTCCGGCGCGGGTGGAACACGATGGCAACGCCGGGGCGCTGGCGGAGTGGCTGTTTGGCGCCGGGCGCGGTCTGCGCCACCTGGTCTTCCTCACAGCAGGTACCGGCTTAGGCGCGGGCATCATCCTCAACGGCTCAATACTGCACGGCGCGACCGATACAGCCGGTGAGGTGGGGCATATCCGCATTGCGCCCGACGGACCGTTGCTATACGGTAAATCTGGTTCATGGGAGGGTTATTGCAGCGGCACGGGTCTGGCGCTGCTGGCACACGCTTATCGCCCGCAACGCTGGAGTCAGCAGGTCACCACCCGCGAAATTGTTTCACTGGCTTTGGCAGGCGACGCCGAGGCGCGCGAAGTCGTGCGCCAATCGGGCGAGTGGCTGGGAAAAGGACTGGCGATCCTGATCGACATCCTTAACCCCGAGGCGATTATTTTGGGCACGTTGGGGGTGGTGTTGGGCGATCTGCTGATCGAACCTGCCCGGCAGGCGGTGCGGCAGGAGGCGCTGCCTGCTTCTGCGGTTGCCTGCCGCATCGTCCCGGCAGCACTGGGAAAGAGCCTGGGCGATGTGGCTTCGCTCATGGCGGTAATTTATCATACAATACAGTGCAGACGAGACGAATAGAAAAACAAAGATACCCATAAAAGGAGCATGAGACATGCCATATCCTGCAGTTGACTTAAAGCGCGTAAAGACCTACCCGCTGCTCCAGCGCCAGAGTCGGGTGGCGCTGACAGACCTGATCACGCCACAGTCACCTGTTCCACCATTAGATAATCCTGAGCTGGATCAGGTAGCGCAGCGTATCGCAGCGGCGCGCCAGGCGGGCAAGCCGGTTATCTGGAGCTTTGGGGCGCATGTTATCAAGCGCGGGCTGTCGCTGCTGCTGATCGACTTGATCCAGCGCGGTGTTATCACCCACCTGGCGAGCAACGGCGCGGCGGCTATCCACGATTTTGAGATTGCGCTGCTGGGCGCTACCAGCGAGGATGTGGCTGCCAGCCTGGCGGACGGCAGTTTTGGCATGGCGGAGGAGACCGGCGGGATAATGAACCAGGCGGTCAAAGACGGCGCGCGCGACGGGTTGGGCATGGGCGAGGCGCTGGGACGCCTGGTGGCTGAGGACGAGCGTTTCCAGCATCGCGAGAAAAGTGTGCTGGCTGCCGCTTATCGCTGCGGCGTGCCATACACCGTGCATATCGCGCTAGGCACCGATATCATTCACCAACACCCCCTGGCAGATTTTGCAGCGCTAGGCTGGGCAAGTGGACAGGATTTCAAAGTCTTCACCCACGCGATATGCGACCTGGAGGGCGGGGTTTTCTGCAATTTCGGCTCGGCGGTGATCGGACCGGAGGTCTTTCTCAAAGCCGTCTCCATCGCGCGCAACCTGGGCAACCCGCTGCGGGTGTTCACCACCGCCAATTTCGACCTGGTGGAACTGGGTGATTACCGCGCCCCAATCAACGATAACCAGGTGGCGTATTACTACCGCCCGCGCAAAAATATCGTCAACCGACCGGTAGCGCTGGGTGGAAAGGGGTTTCACATCACCGGCGACCACAAGGTCACCATCCCCAACCTCTACGCGCGGATTATCGAGGCGGGCGGCAGCCAGGCGGCGCGCTGGTCGCTTCCTCGCCAGACTCTGTCTGAAGAGGCAAGCCGCGAGCGTCTCAAAACGACCAGTCTCGCGGCGGCAGCGCTGATCGATCAAATGATTGCTGCCACTCCCACCCTGGCAGCCTGCGCCAATGACCTGCAAAAAGCGTTCTGGCGGCTGGTGCGCTGTTTTGATACAGGGGGGACGTTCTTCCTGTGCGGCAATGGCGGCAGCCAGGCGGATGCGCTGCATATCAGCGGTGAGCTGGTAAAATCGTTCCGACTGCCCCGCCCCCTGCCTGCCGGGCTGGTCGAGCGGTTATCCAGCCTGCCGGCAGGCGCAGAGCTGGCGCAGCACCTGCAGCAGGGTCTGCGCGTCGTCCCGCTCGGCGCAAACCCGGCGCTGAGCAGCGCGGTGTTGAATGACAATCCCCTGCCCACGCTCGGTCTGGCGCAGGAATTATTGGCGCTGGCGCGCCCGGGTGATGTGCTGCTGGCAATCAGCACCAGCGGCAGAGCCAAAAATGTCATCCAGGCAGCCCTGACAGCGCGCGCGCTGAACCTGACGGTGATCAGCCTGACCGGACAGGCGGGCGGCGCGCTGGCGGAGCACGCTGAAATTGCCATCCGCGCTCCGGCACAATCCACGCCGGATGTCCAGGCGCTGCACATTCACCTGTATCACACCCTGTGCGCCATGCTTGAGGAATATTACTTCGGTTAATGGATAACCATTGCAGGAGCCAATGATCAGACAGGTAAAAATTCAAGAAGTATTAACGTATCAACGGCTGCAAGATCTGTTGGAACAGATCCGATGCCTTAGGATTGGAGTGCTGGGGGATTTCACTCTGGATGGGTACTGGTATGCGGATATGACCCGCTCGCAGCTCTCGCGCGAGGCGCCGCTCTACCCGCGCCCGGTGATCCGCGAGACGTATTCCTGCGGCGGCGCTGCCAATGTCGCGTGGAATCTGTGTGACCTGGGGTTGAGCGCGGTTTTAGCGTTCACAATCCTGGGGGAAGACTGGCGGCGCGCTCTGCTGGAGGCAGAAATGCGAAAGGTGGGCACGCGCATCGATTGCCTGGTCAGTTCGGTTGACTGGATGACACCATTTTTTGGAAAAGTAATCCTGACCGCCGGTGACCTGCAGCAGGAGGACAGCCGGGTAGATTTTATCAACCTTCAGCCTCCTCCCCCGGATACCATACGCGCCCTGCTGGCAAAAATTGAATCGAAACTGTCTCGTTTAGATGGGATGGTGATCGCCGATTATCAGCAGGTGGGGGTTATAACAGCAGCGTTGGCGCGCGCGGTCAACCAGCTTGTCAGCCGCGACGGATGTCGCACCTGGGTGGTCGATTCGCGCGACCGGCTGGATGCGTTTGTGGGTATGGTGCTGAAACCAAACGACCTGGAGGCTGCCCGCCTGCTGCTGCCGGGACGGGATGCGCGCCAGGTGTCGCTGAATGAACTGGCAGAAGCGGGTCTGGAGCGGCTGGGGGCAGCGAAGACGCCTATGGTCATCACCCTGGGCGCGCAGGGCTGCCTGATTCTCTGCGCAGGGAGCGCCTGGCTGGTGCCCGCCGCGCCGGTTGCCCCACCAATCGATACTGTTGGCGCGGGGGATACCTTCCTGGCGGCGCTGGCATCCGCGCTGGCTGCGGGCGCGTCGCCGCTCGAAGCGGGCTGCATGGCAAACCTGGCTGCAGCCGTAACCGTGCGCAAGCTGCGCATAACCGGCAGTGCTTCACCGGCAGAAATCCGCGCCGTGTACGAAGGGTTGGAGGGCAGTCATCGATGAACAACCGTTTTCCTGAAGGATATCTGCGCTGGGTTCGCCCTGAGGCGCAGCAGCGCCTGGGCAGGGTGCGGCATGCGTTATTTGATTTTGATGGCACGATCTCGACCCTGCGCCAGGGGTGGGAAGATGTGATGTTCCCGGTGATGGTCGAAGCCATCTGCGGAGATCAACCGCCAACCGCTGAGATCGAAGACGAGGTGCGCGCTTACATCGACCACTCGACCGGCATCTTGACCATCCGCCAGATGGAATGGCTGGCAGAGACGGTAGCCCGGCACGGCTTGAACGGCGCTCCCCGCTCCCCGCGCGCTTATAAGCAGGTGTACCTGGAGCGCTTGATGGCGCAGGTCAGCCAGCGGGTGGATCGGCTGGAACAGGGCAAGGCATCTGCGCGGGATTACAGCATTGCGGGCGCGCTCGACTTTTGCCACGCTCTGGCAGAACGAGGCGTGCGGCTGTATCTCGCCAGCGGCACCGATCATCATTTTGTTGTTCGCGAGGCAGATGCCCTGGGTTTATTGGATGTCTTCCAGGGCAGGGTATACGGCGCGCTGGATGATAATGAGTCTCACGCCAAAGAACGCGTCATTCACGACATATTGGAGCAGCATCACCTGGCTGGCGATGAGCTGCTGGTGGCAGGAGATGGACCGGTGGAGTTGCGCGAGGCAGCCGCGCGCGGCGCGCTTGCGCTGGGCATAGCGAGCGACGAAGTCCACTGCCAGGGTTGGAACATGCACAAGGTGAGCCGCCTCGTGAACGCTGGCGCGCATCTGCTCATCCCAGATTTTTCCTGCCACGAACCGTTGATCGAGCTGTTTACAAGTGCTCTGTGAAGAAAATCCCTTCTCCTCAGCCGGATGTCCGCAGGACAGGAGCGGATACGCCAGAAAGCCCTCTTGAATCAGACCTAAAAAACCGGTAGACTCAAAACGGCAACACGATTCCATCGCCCGGTGGTCGCCAGGCTGCCGCGGATTCCTGGCGGAAGGATAGGAGGGCTGTATGGATACGCTCATTGGACGCGTGACGCATTACTTTAGCCGGTTGGGGGTGGCGGTCGTTGAATTAAGCGGGGATATAGAAATTGGCGACACCATCTCCATTCAGGGACACACCACCGAACTGGTTCAACAGGTCAGCTCGATGGAAATCAATCACCAAAAATGCACCCGGGCTGGCAGCGGGATGGAAGTCGCTATAAAGGTCAATGAACCGGTTCGCAAAGGCGACCTGATTTTTAAGGAAGTGCGGGAGAAGGCGGCGCGCGAGGTGTTTTAGTCTTTTTCTGGAGATGAGAGCAATACACTTCCAACTTTTGTCCGTTCGGTTTGCCGCTCTGCTGGCTGGCGCGGCGCTGACGGTTATGCTGATTGCCTGCCAGCCTGGGCGCGCTCCCACCGACCTTGCTCCGCCAGCCGCTGCACCAGCGCTTGAACGAACCGAAAGCGCGGGTGAAGACCCATACCTGAAAACCCGCCTGGATATGGTGCGCGAGACGATTGAAAAGCGCGGGGTGCAGAGCCCGGACGTGTTGCGCGCCATGCGCAGCGTGCCGCGCCACCGTTTTGTGCTGCCGGGGGATGAACGATGGGCGTATAACGACCAGCCCCTGCCTATCGGTTATGGACAGACCATCTCCCAGCCATATATCGTAGCACTGATGACCGAAAAGCTCGATCTGAAACCCGGCGAGAAAGTCCTGGAAATTGGCACGGGCTCGGGGTATCAGGTAGCCATCCTGGCGGAACTGGGCTACCTGGAGGTTTACAGCATCGAGATTGTGCCGCAACTGGCGCAGAGCGCCGCCCAAAAGCTGAAGGAATTGGGATACACCCAGGTGAAGGTAACCCAGGGCGATGGGTATTTCGGCTGGCAGGAATACGCTCCTTTTGATGCCATCCTGGTGACCGCGGCGCCGGATCACCTGCCTCAGCCGCTGGTCAGTCAGCTTTCGGAAAAGGGGCGAATCGTGATCCCAATCGGACCGGTTGGCGGCATCCAGACGCTGTGGAAATTTGTGCGCGAACCGGGGACAGGCGGCGCGGTGGAGTTGAAAGCCTATAACCTGGGGGATGTGCGCTTTGTGCCGCTGGTCGGTGGGCGCTGAAAAGCAGCCATCCAGGTCAACCAGGCAACGGTATAGCCAGCAGCGCCTGTCAGAAAGACTACCGTAAATCCAAACGAAAGCGACAACAGAGCCGCGGCGACCGCCGAGACCACAGAAGCCGAGCCGTTGACCGCCCAGATCCAGGGGATCAGGGCTGCTGTATTTGCCTCTCCCGATTGGTGGATGCGGTTCAACCCGGAGGGAAACGCCATCCCCATCAGGCAGCCCAGCGGCGCCAGCAGCAGCCCGCTCCACACCACCCGCAGAGTCAGCGGCAGTTCAAGCCGCATCGCATTAGGCAGCAGCAGGGGCAAGAGAAAGAGCAGCAGCGCCAACCCTGCCAGGGCGATTGCGGCTGGTATGCGCCGGCTGAGCAGGCTGCCAATTCCTGAAAACGCCAGCAGCGAGAATAAGACCACCGCCAGGGCAATAACAGGCTGTTCGAGGAAAAGAATGAAGCGCTGGATGAGCGGAATTTCCACCAGCATGAAGGCAGCGCCAATCGAACCGAAATAGACCAGGCAGGCAGCGCTGGAAGGCGCACCATTCAGCGAATCGGAGCGGGTGCTGCGGCGCGCGCGGGCTGCCAATACCGGCAGCAGAATAAACAACAGCGAGAAAAGAATAGACAGCGCCAGCATCCCGACCAGGATGAAGTAACCACCCCCGCCAAAGGGCTGCCAGGTGTGTCCAAACTCTTGCAGAGTTGCAGCAGATTGGCTCCACTTGAAATAGTTAGCGAAGAAAGGGCGGTCATCGCTGGGCGGGCGGACATCAAAGGGGTACGCGCGGTAAAACGATTCGCGCGGCTGGGCAGCGAGCAGTTCGGTGAAAGTCGAGAAATACACCGGCTGCGGTAAAACATTATAGCGGTTGGTTTCTTCGGGGCGAATACCGGGCAGGTAAACCAGGTCGAAGGCTCGGCTTTCAGCAAAAGCGCGTATGGCTTCCTTCTCTTCTGGGCTGAACGCCCCCTTTTTCACCAGCACGGTCAGGGTGTTGTAGCCGCGGTAAGCCGCCAGGCAGTCTGCCGCTGGCATTCCACTTTGCTCCAGCGCGGTAACTGCCAGAGCAAAGGCGCGCAGTTCCTCGCTGGGCGGGGTCTGCAGCCAGCGCGGAATGACCAGCAGCCCACCCGGTTTCAGGTTTTGCAGCGCAGCCGCAGCCGCTTCGCTGGTCATGAGGTAATTTTCTGCCAGGCTGAAAGCCCCGGAGCGCACCGGATGAAAGGAATTGGACAGGGCAAACACGATCACCTCGAATCTGGCGTCCCCGCCTGCGCCTGTGCGCATCAGGTAACTGCGCCCGGAGGTGTGTTCCACCCGCACCTGCGGATGCGCATAAGCGCCGTGAGCGGCTTCGAGGATCAACGGGTTGGGCTGGGCGGCAGTGATGCGGGTCGCGCCATTCGCCAGCGCGTTGAGGATCTCTAACCCGCCAGCCGGATCGAGGATTAACACCTGGCTGGCGGGTCGCAGGTGGTAAGCCAGGGCAGTGGGCAGATAAGCGGTAAAATCCAGCGGCTGAGCGGGCAGCAGCAGCGAGCTGAGGTCGTCGCCGTCAACAGTCAAGCCATCCTGGCGGAGAAGCGCGCCGGTATAGCGGTAACTCAATCCGGGCAGTGAACGGATGCTCGGGCTGCGTACCACATCGACCCGCGAATAAGCGTTCCAGCGCTGATAAATGTGCTGCGCGCCGGGCAGTTGAAGCGCGTATGAAAGATTTTTGTAGGGTGAAAGGCGCAGGTCAAGAACAGCCACTCCTCTGCCAGCAAACAGGCGCGCGCCCTGGTCGAATCCGCTGAAAGCCAGCAGGGCAGCAGCTGGCAGGAGCAGCGTGAGGAGGGTATTTCGGCTGGCGACTCGCCCCTGCGCAGCGATCAACAGGACAGGAGAAAGCGCGGCTGCCAGCGCGCCCAGGCTTGCCAGCCCAGCCGCCAGGGTTACCACCCCTTCGCCGCCCAGCCAGGCAGGCGCAGCCAGACCCGCCAGGCAGCCCAGGGCAGCGCCCGCCAGGTTGGCAGCATAGACCCGCCGCACGGCTCCCGGATATGCGCTGAACAGCAGCGAAACCAGCATCCCGCTGAAAAAGAAAGGCAGCGCCAACGCCAGGAAATTGGCTGCCATCAAAAGCAATTGAGAAGCGTCCCAGGCGAGGGTAAAGGCATTGAAGGGAGCATGGTTGATAAAGAGGTAACCCGCCAATATACTGCCGCCGCATAACCACCCCAGAACCGGGTAGACGGCAGGAGAAGGTTTCCAGCCCGCCAGGAGCGCCAGGAAGCTGCCGCTGGCGCCGCTGCCGAGCAGGGCAAGGCTGACCACCATGAAAGCGAAGTGATAAAACTGCGCCACCGAAAACAGGCGGGTCAGGTTGATCTCGAATGCCAGCACAGCAGCCGAGACCAGCACTACACTGGCAAGCAGGCGCGCAGGAGGGTGCGACATGGGATGGTCTTGCATTCATTATACGGAAAAAGGTTCGCCACTGGGGCGCAGAGACAACGAAAAGCGCCCGACGATTGGTCGGGCGCTTTTCGGATACACCAGATTGGTTTTATACCAACGACGCCTCCTGAATATTGGATGGTTCCGAGTCGACATCCAATCTCGGATACCCAACCGCAGGCGCCGGGTAGGGGCGCGTATATCCTAAGGTGTTGCGAGCAACGATGCGGTACTCATACGTCTGTCCGAGGACAACGTACGTATCGGTAAAGGTGGTTACATTTGCAGGCACGATCCCCAGCTCCGCTGTCGCTGTTGCTCCGTTGCCATCGCCGGTGATTGTGACGGTGGGCGGGTACATATAACCGCTGCCAGGGTTGGTGATGACTAATTCTTTGATGCTCGTATCGACATCGATTACGGCAGTAGCTGTTGCGCCGGTGCCGTTGCCGCCGGAAATGGTTACCGTAGCCGTCGTATAACCGGTGCCTTTATTGGTCAACGGCAATTTCACCACCTTATGAGAGAGATCGACCCAGGGAGCGCCTGGCACTTTCAGGCGGCGGTGAATAGCAAAATGGGTCTCGGTTACCGAATTATCCTGCCAGTTCAGCACCACCTGCGGCGGCGGACTAGACGCGATGACGGTCAGGTTGGTAGGCGCTTCAGGCGCCATACCAAAGCACAACGGGTGCATCATATCCATCTCTTCATGGCTGAGGATGTGGCAGTGCCACACGTATTCCCAGCCAAAATTGACTAACTCATTGTAAACGGGCGCCGCCTGGCTGGTTGGATCGACAAATCCACCCGGACCGCCCATCAATTCCACGCCAGCCGGCTGAACCGGGTCGATCAGGCGCACACTGTTTGGCACTTTGAAGGGGAAGTTCGGCGCCACCGGGCGCAATGCAATAACCGTGTGTTCCAGCGGGTTGACGCGGATGGTCTCTTTCCAGCCTAATTCGTTGGGTTCAGGCGGGATCATCGCGCCATCCCAAGCCACGCGGTTGACCAGCTGCGCATTGAACAGGTGAACGTGGATCGGATGTGTATCGACGCCGTTATGGGTGATCTTCCAGATCTGCACACCATCAGACACCGAGAGCAATTGGGTGGTTGTATTCTTTACCAGGTCAACCGGCGGAGTTGAATAGGGATATAGGGCAAATTTCTGTTGACCAGCGGCGGTCTTGGGCAATTCGACGCCCAAAAAGCCGCTCATGCGCCCGTATTCTGTATCGTAGGCTTCGCCCATCTCATCCTGGATGGCTTTTGCCCCAATCGGTATGATGTTTGCAACGGCTTCTGCGCCGCTGCCATTGCCTCCTGCGCCGGTAAAGGTGATGGCAGGCTGCGATGTATAGCCTGTGCCGCCGTTTGTCAAGGTGACGCTAACCACTTTGCCGTTTTCTGCCCAGGCTTCGGCAGTCGCGCCGCTGCCCCCGCCGCCGGTTATTGAGACCGTAACCGGTCCATCCGGGTAGAGGGTACCACCCTTGGTAAGGGTCAGGCTGAACAATTCATTATTTGGCAGAAGCGGTCCGCCAAAGAGCTCTTTTTCAAAGTCCTGCTGCTGCACATACGCTCGATAATCGCTGGGGAAATTGGCATTGTAAGCAGAATTATATTCCGCCTGTGGAACGATGATCGGATCCTGGAATTTTTCGAACACGCCGGGTTTGGTTGCAGTCTTCTTCCAAACATCCACCAGGTTTGCGGTGTTATAGCTGGTTCCAGGCGGCAAACTCGCCAGGGCAGATGCGCCATGCCCACCGCCGCTGAAGAGCGTTACCATCGGTACAGAGGTGTAACCAGAGCCGGGATTGGTTAATTGAATATCATTAACCGTCAGAGTAGCGACAGCGGTGGCTACAGCTTGTTCATCTGTGCCAGTGCCAGCTTGATCATTAACCAGCAAAGGAATATAGATCCGATGATTCCCGTTATAGATAGAAACGGTTGGGGCTGAGGTATAGCCAGAGCCGGGGTCGGTTACTTTAATACTGACGATTCTACCATTTGAGACAGTCGCTACGGCTTTAGCGCCTGTACCACCCCCGCCGGTTATTTCGACAACAGGCTGATTGTATCCATTTCCAGGGTGGGTGACGTTGATAGCGCCTACGCCGCAGGTCGCGGTTGCTTGAGCGCCGTTTCCCCCGCCGCCTGTAATTTCCACCAAGGGCGCAGTCAAATACCCTGATCCGCCGTTGGTGACTGAGATGCTTGACAGCGGCTTGCCGCCAGGAGCGCCTGCGCCAACGCGGAACTGCATCACCGTGCGGGTGTTAGGACCAAAGCCTGGCAGGGTAGAAGGTGTGCCGCCCGCATCGAGCTGATTTGGATTGCCCGTGAAATAATCATAATGCGGGTCGAGCGCTGGAAATGCTGCCGGAGCGTCATTATAGAGGATCAAGGTTTTCCCGGCAAACTGAGAAAAGTCCACCAACACGTCTGCTCGTTCGGCGGGCGCCAGCAGCAGCGAGTGAAACTCGATATTGCCGAAGTTAAAAGAGGTTTGGTTCAGGTTCCAGGTGATGGGTTGAGGGGGAATGACCACTGGTTGTGGTAAAAAGCCGCCTTCTGTGCCGATTTGGATCCAGGACGGACCGGCAGTATCTGGGTCTGGCACGCCGCCAACTCTGCCGTCGGTAGGCCAATTGGCAGGAAAGCCGGGCGTCGAGAGGGCAGGCACCATCTTCACCTCAGTATTACGCCTGCCGTCCTCAGAGACCACATCTGGGTCTGCCACGAACAAGGATAGATTGTACACGCGGTCGTTCGCAACGCTCAAAATGCGGAAACGATAAACCGTCGGCTCAACGTCCATGTAAGGATAGCAGACACCGTTGACCATCGAGGTGTCGTTGAAGGCTTCCATACCCATCGAAGGATTGGGTAAATCGGGGCGCTTGGGCGGCTCCCATGGCGCATTCACCGGATCGTAATATTCGTTAACCACCGGCGGATTGGTAATATTTGACGTTGGCGGCCAGAACCAGGGACCGTACATCCAGCGCCCAAATGCACTTGCTCCGGAGGGATCATAGGGATTTTGGGCTGGCATATACACGCTCGACATCCAAAAATCGCCGGTATGACCGGTTCCTGGTGTCGTCCCCAAACCCGAATAGATCCAGTTTGGATCCTGGTATTGGATTGTTGCGCCATCGACAAAGGTTTTATCCTGGATAACCAGCGGAATGCCGTACTTATGCAAACCCATGCCGCTGCCAGGCAGCACCTTCAACAGGTCGGGGTTAACACCGGTTGTATTGGTCCCATCAATAAGATCATCTTCGAGTTCATCTGTCAGCAGGTATCCGGCTGCTTCGCCAACATAGACGTTCAGGCGGGTAAGCCCATGAACATGATCGTGATAAAACATCATGCGCGCGCTTTGCGCATTGACGTAGTAATAGGTCATTTTGCCGGGACCAGGATCGTTGGTGGCGTTGGGGTGACCGCCAGGTTTGGTTTGAGAGGCTCCAGGAATCAATGTGCCATCGGGTTCAAACCACATGTCCGGCACATTGACCATACTCTCACCTTGTTTGTAAGGATTATTGGGATCGTTGAAATCACCGGCTGGCACGATCCATTGGTAAGGCGTGCCGTCACTGATCCAGGGAGTCAGCCCGCCGTGCAGGTGAATTACTGCGCGGCTTTGGGGATATTTTTTATCCGGAATTGGACCCAGCCCGGCGCCCATCACACTTTCATCGACCGGGATAAACAACTTGCCTGCAGATCCAGACGGAACGTTGTTGACGAACAAGATGCGCACCGCCCGGTTGCGCCTTGCCAGGATCGTTGGTCCTAGATAATGGAATTGATTGATGGGATTGCTCGCTCCGCCGGGCGCGTTCACCTGGCGGTAACCGCGTATTTTGGTCGGCGGTAAATCGCTGTGCAACTTTTGGGTATATTCACCAACCTCGATGACGTAATAATCATCGCCCGGAAAGGAGGTTGTATCAGGAACGGCAACAGGAATAAATTGGTTAAGTGTATTCAGTTGATTGGGGTCCAAGCCAGCTACTGAATCGACGAATTTGCGAATGCCGCTGCCAGGTTCCAGATTGCCAATGGTCGCCGAGATCAGCGCGCCATCGCCTGTCGGATCTTCAATGGTGACCAGCGGAGCCGAATAGCCGCTGCCGGGGTTGGTGATGGTAATGCCAGTAATCACGCCGCCGCTCATGGTTGCGGTGGCAGTCGCGCCGCTGCCGGTGCCGTACACATCGTCGATCACCACCACCGGGTTGGTGTATCCCGATCCACCTTCATCGACCGTAAGATCAACAATCTCGCCTTTGGGCATCGGACTGTTGGCATAGTTGGGGAATGGTCCAAAGTAGTGCGGAATGTACTTCCCTTGTGAGTCATACAATACTGGCATCGGTCCAGCCGCTGCCCCTGGCTTTAGACCCAGCTTTTTTACATTTTGCGCTGCTTTTAGCCGGTCCGCAGGGGTTACCTTGCGCTGCAAGATCTTTGGCTGGTCCTTGCCGCCCGCTGGAGGCGGTGGCGGTGTTTGCGCTAACACAGCGGCTGGGATCGCCAACCCAACTCCGGCTGCGATACCCATTTTAAGAAAAGTACGTCTGTTGATCTTCCTCATATCCTAATCCTCCAATCAACCTGTAGATTTAAACTTTCGCTCCAATTTCAATTTGCCAATACCGCTAATAAATCACCTGAATTCTGAAGCAACGTTTCGTTGCGGGTGTATAGAAACAGGCGATTACTTTCCGAATTCAACACCACAATCTGGCAATTCGGAACATCCTGAAGAAAAACTGCCAGCTTGGTGAAATTTTGGTTCAGAATGACATCATCCATTAAGATAAAATCGGGATTGAAAGCGCAAATGACCTGCATTAACTCATCCACACTTTTCGGCAGCACCCGTTTAACCTGAAACCGCTCGTTTTTCCCCACCAGATGATCGATAATCTCAGCCAGGGCAGCGCCCGACTCCAATATAAGCACTTTCTTTAACGAAATTACTCCATCCATTCTCAATTGAACCCTGCATAAAGAATACGCTTCTCCATCAGGCAATACTATCCCCCCCGACAACCATAAAGGGACTAAAAATTTGGCTCATCGCTGCCAATTGATCATTAAAAAGAACTAGTCCTTTTTTGATCGCGATAGGAGCTTTTTATCGTTATGAGGTCGAAACAGGTTTTGGGACTTAATGCAGCAGACCGTATTTTCTCGCAAAATCCACGGCTTCGCGCCGATTGCGCAGGTTTAACTTATCAAGCAGGTTGTGGACGTGGTTCTTGACCGTATTCTCCGAAATGAACAGGCGGGCGGCAATTTGTTTGTTGCTTTCACCCTGCGCAAGCGCCTGTAACACTTCTAATTCACGGGAAGTTAATAACGTGTGGGGAGAGGTGGCGCGATCTACTGAATTGCCGCCGTCAGCGTCTTTTGAGAGGCTGCCTGCGCGCGGTTTGGCAATTTCTTCCAAGACCCGCGACATCATCGCCGGTGAAATAGCCGCTTCTCCGCGCATGACCGAGCGCAGCGCAATTAAAAGCTGACTTACGGAGAGATTTTTTATCAAATACCCCTTCGCTCCACTACGAAGCGCTTCCATCAGATGATCATCCCCTTCTGATATGGTCAAAAAGATGATTTTCACACCAGGCAGCTTTGCCAAAATACCGAGGCTCGCTTCTACGCCGCTGCCATCCGGCATCGAGTAATCCATCAAGATAATATCGGGATTTACCGTTGGAGCTTTGTCCAGTGCCTCTTTCACTGAACCCGCTTCACCAACCACCTCAATATCCGGTTGATTGCTAATTAAACTTACCAACCCCTCGCGGAAGAGCACATGATCATCAACAACCATCAATCGCATGTAGATTTACCTGGAGTGAAAATAGCGCACCATATGAATAGGATTATACCCGAATCACAACTCCGCAATGACTGGAACACCCAGCGGAATGCGCAGGGTCACCTCGGTACCTTTACCCGGTGTTGAGGACACCGCCAAATATCCGCCAATTTCATGGGCTCTTTCTTGCATAATCATTAACCCATAATGCCCCGATGGGTTCGTTTTCTGAGTATCATACCCTTGACCGTTATCACTAATTTTTAGAACCAGGTCTTGTTCGCGCCAAACAATCTGCAGATGAACACAACTGGCTTCGGCATGTTTCTCGATGTTGTTCAAGCTCTCACGCGCGATGAAAAAAATCTGACGACGCATAAATAACGGCACATACTTCGGAACACCGATCTGGTTAACGATCACCTCAAATTTAGCGCGCCCCCCCACGACCCTGGCGTGGTTCACCAATGCAGAAACCAGGTCTTTTTCGCTTGAATAGGTCAACTGATCGAGCGTGCTGCGCACTTGCTGATAGGCTTCGTCCGCAATATCCCGCATTCGGCTAAGCTCGCTTAAGATATTCGACACCCCTAACACCGATTGCTCACCGGTCAGATGCTCTAACTTGAGCCGCAGATAGCCAATGTTTTGCGCCAGGGTATCATGCAATTCGCGGGCAATTTTCCGGCGTTCATCTTCGGTGGCAATAGCCTGATTGATTGCAACATTTTGCAGCCCCATGCTCTCCAGCGCCGTTGCCACCTCATCGCCAATAGAATGAAAAAGATTGAGCACTTGGGGCAAAAGCACCACGCCCTCTGCAAAATCCATGCGCAGCACACCCAGGCATTTTTCGCTGCGATTAAAGGGGACGATCAAGGTCGGTAGGTGAATCGAGCGCTCTTCTGCCAGGGCATTCAGAATTACAGGATTTGCACAGATTTGGGAAGAGGATATTGTTCTCGGCAGGTCCTTTTCAGAAATCTCCTGTGAGTTCAAGCTTATTTCGCCGTTGGGAGCGCATATCGCTTTCAAATGAAAATTGGATTTTTCCGGATCAAACAGATACAGGCTGACCGTGCACTCTGGAACGAGATGATGAGGAAAAGAGACCACCTTACGCACCAGGTCGTCCCAATCTCGCGACTCACTTAACTGGCGGCTGAAATTTTGGCGCAGGTTTAATCTTCTTTCTGCCGCGTCGCGGTTTTTTTCCGATTCCTTCAACAAGCCCAATGTCACCCAGCTCCCCAGGGTCAACAAAAGGGTATAGATTACGACATCATACAAAATGTGAATATCTTCACCCCCCCAACGGATCAAAAGATGCTCAATCACACCGAGAATGATAGCAATCAGCATGAAAACCGGCACGATCAACCAATACCGGCGAATAAGTGAGGAAGTGACAAGTCTGGAAAATGAAATCCGCATCGGTTTAACGAACCTGCCAATTTTTGAACGAGATGACGAAAAGCGACATATCCCACACTCTGGTTTGAAACATTATAACCTTAACGATTACTCATTTTCAACCATAACATGATCCCAATGATGGGATTGTATAATCATGCTGATCATTCGGCTGCATTGTTTATTCATGCTCCCCTAACTGAAATAATCCTTTGGGGTCAACACCTAGCGTTCCGGCTTGAAATAGCAGATCATCCACCGCCAGCAGTTGTTCTTTTTGGGTGGGTGTAACCAGGCGGTAGCGGCGCAGGCGGGCAAAACTGCGCTCGATCTCATCAGCGGCAGAATCTTCCCACAGCCAGTTAAGAGAATCGAACCGGCGCAAATCCAGCGTTTCGGTATAGCCGCGCAGAGTCTTTTGCCGTTCCATGTTGAAAAACCACTCAAAATACGAGAGCGCCAGTTCGCGCAACGTGCGAAAAATCGGTTCGCGGTAGCGCAGACCGGGATAGTTTGATTTTGCCAGTGCGCCGTAACAGCCGTTGCGCTGAAACAGCACCAGCACATGGTCATCGTCGCGACCCGCTTCGGGCAGCAAATCGATCACAATCGGCGGATCGCCTAATCGTTGGATGGCTGCAGCGGCGAACAAGGCGCCGTCAAGGCAGTGAGCCACGCGGTCGCGCAGCACACGTAACGGAGAGCGGTTGCCGTGATCGGTACTATACGGTGTTTTATCAAGAAATGCCTGAATTTTTTGCAGGCTGTCGAGGCTGCGAAAAATACGGCGCTGTTCTTCGGTCATGCGTTCTTCAAAGGCGGCAATATTATTCATCGAATCTATTCCTGTTCCGGTTATTTTCAGTTCTTCCTGCTTATTTTCCACTCTTCCGAACTTATGTTATCAATAAATCACACAAAACAACTTCCTGGCAACCACTTTGCCATTCGCTCCATCCACCAGGTACAGCGCCTGATACAAAAAAGGTTCTGGCACAGCGGGCGGCGCAGTGGGAGACATGCGCGTGGCGGCAGGAGTGGCGGGTTTTGGGGTCAAATGCACATACCAGTACGTTGTTTTCGGTAGAATGATTTGGTTGGGCGGGGGTTGGGGATAAATGCACGAAAATGGCTTGCCCTCAAACTCCTTCGCCGCCTCCTCTCCGCGTTTGGGTGCAATGTCTTTCACCTGCCAGTTGGCGCGGTTGTGCGAACGCGTATAGGGGTCAAGGTCAGCCCAAACCAAATCGAGAATCTGCTCCTGTGAAATCTGGGCATTGAAAAATGAACAACCCGCAAGGGTGAATAAGATCAAGGCGCACCCCAAAATTTTCCACCAACCAATCATAGATTCCTCCCTTGAAAAGCGGCTTATCATCAACTGCTAAAACAAGCGTGGCGGTTTATCCAGGCGTTGCGGGCTTCCCAACCAGCCAAAGCGCTCCAGGTCAATTCGCCTCTCTACGTCAAATTCAATTCCCTCCTCGCGCAGCAATTGTTCCTGCATCTGGCTGCCGAAACTGTCTGCCCTGAGGCTGATCTTGCCCTGGGCGTTGATCACCCGCTGCCAGGGCACATCTGACCCGGGTGGAGTGGCAGCCATTGCATACCCCACCATCCGCGCCGTGCAGCCCCCAACCACCTGCGCAATTTGCCCGTAGGTGGCGACTTTACCAGCAGGAATCTGTCGCACAATCGCATAGATGCGGTCATACAGATGTTGTTCGTCTTCGGATGGGTTCATGCCACTCCTTGCCGGTTTTACGACACCTAGCCTAAAGGCTTGCTCAACAGGACTGATGCAATTTCCTTTCCATATTTTACAGCAACTGCTCCTGTAACTCCGGTTGGATCGCGATCTGGGTTATATTCGACAATGTCTGCGCCGATCAATTTCCCAGGGAGTCCTTGAATAATTCCCAACACCTCGCGCACGGTCATCCCGCCCGGCTCATGATGAGAAACGCCGGGAGCAAAAGCAGGATCCAGCACATCGAGGTCTAAAGACAGGTAACACCTTGCCAGACCTGCTGGTCGTTTGCCTGTCTGCCAGTCTTGCATGGTGATGATCTCCACCCCAAAGCGCTCCGCCTGGGCGCGTTGGTGTGGATTGAGCGTGCGAATTCCCACCTGCACCAACCGCTCAACCAAACCGGCTTCCATAATACGCGCGAACGGGCAGGCATGAGAATAGCGGTCTCCTTCATACTCATCATACAGATCAGGGTGCGCATCGAAATGCAGAATGGTCAGGCGAGGGTAAACTGCCGACAGCGCTTTGACCACCGGATAGGTCACCGCATGGTCGCCGCCCAGGCACAATGGGTAAACCCCCTTTGCCGCCAAAGCCATGACGCTTCGCTCAATTTGAGCCAGCGCCTCATCACCAGCCGCCAGCGACAAGTCACCGGCGTCGAAAAAATCCAACCGCGATTCCAGGTCGATCCCATTTTCCGCGCATAAATTAGAAGCCCCCGCAGCCATCACCTCCCGTATGCGCGCCGGAGCGCCCGCACATCCCCTCCTATACGAGGAATGTTCATCCCAGGGAATCCCGAGCAAGGCAACGGCTCCTGGCTGAATGGTGTTTTGGTGGAATCCTTCGTTCAAGCGGATCAAAGCAGAAATAAAACCCTCCGGCTGCGGCTCAATTCCACATACAGACCATCTAATTGTTCACGGCTTTCGGCAATGAAAGTGATCGTGATAGACACGTACTTACCCGTGCGGCTAAAACGCCGGGTGGTGGTTAACCAATCCGCCGCAGACACATGGCGTTGGACGATTTCCCTTACAAATCCTTCAAAATTATCCACTTCCCTGCCGATGACCTTCATCGGGAATTTACAGGGAAACTCAGCAGCCCTGCCTGGAATTTCAAACATACGGTTTACCTGTAATAGACACCTAAAGTCTCATTCTTAAGGGATGCAGGGCATGGAAAACCCGCTGCCCGCAACATCCAAATGTCAATCACTCACCGATGATCTTCACCAGCACCCGCTTTCGGCGGTGACCATCGAATTCGCCATAAAAGATCTGCTCCCAGGGACCAAAATCCAGTTTACCATTCGTCACCGCAACTACAACCTCGCGTCCCATAACCTGTCGCTTTAGATGGGCGTCTGCATTATCTTCCCCGGTCAGGTTGTGCTGATAGCGGCTGATCGGTTCGTGTGGCGCAAGGCGCTCCAGCCAGGATTCGTAGTCCTGATGAAGCCCCGATTCATCATCGTTGATAAACACCGAAGCGGTGATATGCATGGTGTTCACCAGCACCAACCCTTCCTGGATTCCACTCTCGCGCAGGCAATCCTGCACCTGCCCGGTGATATTGATAAATCCGCGCCGCGCTGGCACCATAAACCACAGCTCTTTGCGAAAACTTTTCATGGTTCGGTTGTCTCCTGCCTTCCGATCGAAACAACGAAAAAGATGAATATCTTTCGACAATCGCGAATTAACATAATTATAGCGGAAGCAGGGAATAAAAATGAAAAAATTCATCCATTCCTTGACCCAACTGCCACTTGGCGGTATACTCAGGCTGTTTCGGGGTGTAGCGCAGTTGGAAGCGCACTGCGTTTGGGACGCAGGGGTCGGCGGTTCAAGTCCGCCCACCCCGACACGATACCAACTGGAGATTGTAAAATGACGCCATATATGCTCAGGGTTTACCAACTAGCCGCGCATATATGGCAATTTATTTAATCAAGCTGGCTACCCGCTGAAACCACACCGAATGGCAGAACATATCTCCCGTCCTTTTCTCTCGATCATCTTCCCTGCGCATAACGAAGAACACAGGTTGCCCATCTGCCTGGAGAAGGTGAAAACCTTCCTCGCCAACCAATCCTATTCGATTGAAGTGTTGGTCATTGAAAACGGCAGTCGAGATGCAACGCTTGAGATTGCCCACCAGTACGAGCGTCAAATTCCCCAACTTAAGGTGTTTAAAGAAGAACAACGCGGCAAGGGATTGGCAGTGCGGCGCGGTATGCTCGAAGCGCAAGGACAATACCGGTTTATCTGCGATGTCGACCTTTCGATGCCCATCGAAGAGATCAACCGCTTCATCCCTCCCGCCTTGCCGCAGGTGGACGTGGCTATTGGGTCGCGCGAGGCGCCGGGCGCAGTGCGCTATAACGAGCCATTCTACCGCCACCTGATCGGGCGGGCGTTCAACAGCATGGTGCGCCTCACCGCGCTGCCTGGTTTGCAAGATACGCAGTGCGGCTTTAAGTGCTTTCGTGATGAAGTGGCGGAAACTGTTTTTCGCCGTCAGACCCTAACCGGCATGTCCTTTGATGTGGAAGTGCTGGTGATTGCGCGTTTGCACGGCTACCGCATCGTCGAAGTGCCGATCCCCTGGTACTTTGACCCCGACAGCCGCGTCCGCCTTTTTCGGGACTCGCTGCGCATGGCAGAAGATCTGCTTACCATCCGCCGCAACGCCCGCGACGGGGTTTACCGTTAGTCACCTTTTTACCTCATGGCTCGCCAGACACCTACGCTGGATGTTGAACTCTCCCTCTGGCAGACTGGGGTGAATCATGTGGCTGGCATTGACGAAGCCGGGCGGGGCTGCTGGGCGGGTCCGGTTTTTGCGGCTGCTGTGATCCTGCCTCCCACCCCCCACCCTGACGAGGCAGCTCTTCTTTCACAATTTCTGGCGGGGGTGCGCGATTCGAAACAGATGAGCGCGCGCCAGCGCGAAACCTGGGCAAATCAGATAAAGGCATTTGCCATCGGCTGGGGAATTGGTCAGGCGACTAACCGCGAGATCGACGAACAGGGTATTGTATGGGCAACCCGCCTTGCCATGCAGCGCGCACTTGAGCAATTGCCTGTCTCGGCGCAGCACCTGCTGATCGACGCCTTGCGGCTGCCTGGCTGCGCGCTTCCCCAAGCGGTTTTAATCAAAGGCGATGCCTGCTGCCTGAGCATCGCTGCTGCGTCGATCCTGGCAAAAACCAGCCGCGACTCCTGGATGGTTCAACAAGCCGATCGTGATTATCCGGGCTATGGTTTTGCGCGCCATAAAGGCTACGGCACAGCGCTCCACCAGGCGCAGCTTTGCGCGCTCGGTCCGTGTCCTCTTCACCGGCTCTCTTTTGCCCCGTTGAGAAGGATACCCAATCTCGAGTAAACTGCTTACCGCAGCATGTTCCAGGCGCTGGTTGTATCTTGCAGCAAAGACGCGTAGTCTATCTCCAGGTTGGGTTTGCGCGGAGTAGTTTTACGCTCTAAGACAAAACAATTTCCGTCGCAGAGTATGCCGCTCCATTTCTCCGATTCTGCCAGCCAGGTCAGGCGCCGCAAGCGTTCGGGCGTCAGGATTGCGCGCGCTTCCGCTTCATCCTCCACCATCACGATCAATTTTTGGTCGATATCCGGATAGTTTGTCAGCTGAAAGCGGGTATATCCGCCCTGGCTGCCAGCCCAGTTGACCACTTTTTCTGCCATAGACACCATCCAACTGGCGGTTTTCCCGTCAAAGATCATGCGACCCATGATTTGTGCGTGCGGCAGGCGCAGGTCTGGCGAGAAGACCGCCATGGCGTTTGCCCCTATCCAGGTATTCTCGGAGCCGCTGGTTTCGATCATCTCGAAAACATAATAATTCCCTCGCTGCCCGGGTTTTTCGAACAAACGGCGCAGTTCAAACTTTTGTTTGGGACTGCGCCGATACAGGCGTTCCAACCGCTCCTGCATGTGCTCTGCCACCTCAGGCGCTGCCATAGGCGCCTCAAAAAACCCAAAATCACCCAAGACCTTTTTCAGCTTTGCGTCTCGGCTGCGCTCCATGCGAACGATCAGGAGAATAAATTAAAGCAAACCCCGCCAGGAAAATAACCAATAGCAGGATTGTGGTCAAACCAGTTGATGATCCCGCCATTTTTCCTCCTTGCTGGCAAATACCTTAAGATTTTCTGGCGCGTATTTCGCGAAAAACCGAAACACCAATGGTCAACAAAGTGATTGGCGCAGCAAACCAAATCATGAAAAGATTAAAAGTGCGCAGCGCATCATGCTGTGATGCATTCAGCACGAGATAGATGGTGTAAGCCAGGTAATAAGCCAGAAACACCCACCCTTCCCAGCGCGCAATCTGGCTTCCGGTGATAAAAATTGGCAAAGTGGCAAACATGACTGCAATCATCACCGGCAGGTCAAAACCAATGACCGCTTCCGAAACGGGCAGCCCGGCTGGCGCGGCGATCCCTGCTGCCCCCAGAACCGTCAACAGGTTGAATATGTTGCTGCCGACCACGTTGCCCACAGCAATATCACGCTCGTTTTTCAAGGCAGCCGCAATCGAGGCGGCGACTTCTGGCAGCGAAGTCCCCGCGGCAACGATGGTCAGACCAATGATCAGTTCACTCAAACCAAGCCAGCGCGCGATGGAGACAGAGCTTGACACCAGCAGATTCGAGCCGAAAACCAGCAAAATGAATCCCAGCCCGATCAGACCTGCCTGAAATAGCCAGTCTTTCCATTCTGGCGCAGACTTTCTACGATATTGCTGCTGGTATTCCTGTTCCACCGCTTGATTGGTTTCTTTGCGGCTTTGCAGAATCAGGAAAACCGTATAGGCGATGACTGCCAGGAACAGAATTGCGCCTTCTGCCCGGCTGATGATCCTATCGAAAGCCATGACGTAAACGATCAGAGAAAACACAATCATCAACGGCACATCCAGGCGAATGAGCTGCTGTTTCACCACCAGCGGGGTGATCGCAGCGGAAATGCCCAGAATGAACAAGACATTGAAAATGTTGCTTCCCACCACATTGCCAATTGCCAGGTCTGCCTGCCCGGTGAAGGCAGATTGGATATTGACCGCCATTTCAGGCGAACTTGTGCCAAACGCGACTACCGTTAAACCAATCACCAGCGGAGAAACGCCCAGCCTGGCAGCCAGGCGAGACGCTCCACGCACCAACCACTCTCCCCCAACCGCGAGACACAGCAACCCCCCAGCAAATGTAATGATCGTTAGAGGCATCATCGAGGTATCCAAAGTACGATCCTCTCCATTTCCTGCATCTTAATGCCCTCCCATGATACCATTGATCATACAGAATCGGTATGATGATGGACGGCTGTCCTGAGATAACTCCAGACCTAACTTTTTTATTGCCAATGCGGGCGCCTGTGGTGGGCAACTTTGGCGGGCGACTACGGCTCGCACACAAAATATACCTTTCCCCAAATTTTTTGTCTGGTGCTCTGTGATTGAGGGATAATTGGACAAATCGCTTTTTGCAGGAGGAACCCATGCAACCAACCCGTTACACAGCCGCAGTGATTGGCGCCGGGTCGGGCAAACCTTATGATCCATACATGGGCGGTCGCGACGGGCGCAGGCTGCCACCCGTTTAAGGTGGAGCTACGCAAAGACACGGAAGAGTGCTGCAAGAAATGAATATGATGGATTGAATAAGTCGGTTTAAAAAAAGCTTGAGGAGGTTTCCATGATCAATTTTGGCGTCGTCGGCGCCGGATGGCGCACCGAATTTTACCTGCGCATCGCGCAGGCATGCCCTGAGCGCTTTCAGGTCGCGGGGGTGGTGGCGCGAAATCCGCAGCGCGCTGAACACCTGCAGCGCTTGTTTGGCGTTCCGACTTTCGCAACGGTCGATGATCTGCTGAACGCCAGCCGACCGCTTTTTATGGTCACCTCGGTAAACTGGGCATCGAATCCGGGTATGATCAAAGACCTGGTAAGCCGCGGCATGCCCGTGTTGTCTGAGACACCCCCCGCTGCCACGCTGGAGGAGATGAACGAGCTGTGCGCTTTGATGGGCAAGGGGGCGAAAATCCAGGTAGCCGAACAGTATTTTCTGCAGCCCCAGCACGCCGCCCGGCTGGCTTTTACTGCTTCAGGCAAACTTGGGACAATTACCCAGGCGCAGATTTCAGCGGCGCATGGGTACCACGGCATCAGCCTGATGCGCAAATTCCTGGGTATCACGTATGAAAACGCCCGCATTCAGGGTCTGGCGTTCCAGTCGCCAATTGTCGGCGGCGCAGGGCGCAACGGTCCTCCTGTTGAGGAAAAGATTGTCTCTTCCAAACAGGAAATCTTTGTGTTTGATTTTGGCGGAAAACTGGGTGTCTTCGACTTCACCGGCGACCAGTATTTTTCTTATATTCGCGGTCAGCGCCTGCTGGTGCGCGGCGAGCGCGGCGAGATCCGCAATGACATCGCAGTTTATCTGCAAGATTATCTGACCCCCATCCAGGTGGAATTTATCCGCCACGAAGCAGGGGTAAATGGTAACCTGGAAGGGCAGTATCTTAAGGGCATCCAGGCGGGGGCGGTTTGGTGGTACCGCAATCCCTTAGCCCCGGGCAGGTTGGCAGATGACGAGATTGCCATCGGCGACTGTCTGCTGCGCATGGCGGAATACGCCGGGGGTGGAGAACCGTTCTACCCGCTCGCGCATGCCTGCCAGGACCGCTACCTCGACATCATGATGCACGCTTCTCTTGATGGCAAAGCCGTGCAGACCGAAACCCAGGTCTGGGCAGGGGATTAGCTGCCTTCTTCCACCGCCACGCCGGGCTCGATCACCTGCAGGATAGCATTCAGGTAGCGGAACACTTCATTCGGCAGGATGCCGCGGCTCTGGCTGATTGTCAGATGCTGCCCAATCTGGGTCATAGCGTCTAATTCATAAGCCCCGCCGGTCACAATCACCAGCGGAATCTCTGCCAGTTGAGGGTCGCGGCTTGCCTCCTCCAGCACCTCCAGCCCGCTTTTTTCTGGCATGCTGATATCCAACAGCACCAGGTCTGGTCGCTGCTGGCGCATGACTTCCAGTCCTTCGTTTCCATTATAGGCACGCAGGACATCCACATTACGACCGAGGATTTGCACCTGGCGCTCGATCAACTGGATAAAACCGCGGTCGTCATCCACCACCAGCAAGGTGCGCAGGTTCTCTACCCGCGACAGCTCGGTCTCCAGTTCCTGCAGCTCAACCGGTTTATTCAAATATGTAAAGGTGTATTGACTGGCAGCCCGTCTCATGCGGCTGGGAAGCACACAGGTGATGACTGGCAAAGAAGTTTGCAACAGCATGTCACCATTATCGGCATGAGAGCCATATCCGCGATTGACCACCACTGCCCGTGGATGAAAGGATTGCGCGACTTGCTGCAGGTCTTCAACCCGCCGTACCTGCACCCAATCATATCCCGGCGACTGGCGCTGCACCTGCTTGAAGGTCTCTGGATCAGGATCCAGGAATGCCAGGGTGGGCTTCAAATTGTCATATGGTTTGATCAACTGGGTAACAGATACTTCATCTGTTTCGCCGACCCTTCGCACCGGCAGCGCAAACGTAAAACAGGAACCTTTGCCCTCCTCGCTTTCCACCCAGATGCGTCCGCCATGCGCTTCGACAAAACGCTTGCTGATGGTCAACCCCAAGCCAACTCCACCCGCCCGACGACTGAGTGATGAGTCTGCCTGGTAAAACTGGTCGAACAAAAAAGGCTGCTTATCTGCCGGGATGCCAGGTCCTGTGTCGCGCACCGAGATCCATACCTCGTGATCTTTCATCTCGGCAATCATTTCCACCCTTCCTTCGGATGTGTAGCGGTAGGCATTGTTGATAAGGTTGATCAACACCTGGCGGATACGTGTGCGGTCGATTTCCAGAATTGGCAGATCTTCTGCTATTCGCTCGCTGAAGATTACCGGACTGTTGTGAAACAGGTTGCGGATATTTTCGACAGCATCCTTTAAAAACAGGTAGAGCGGGGTCGGCTCGCGCACCACCGAAAAACCAGTGATTTCAAAGCGCGAAAGATCGAGGATATCATCGATCATTTCCAGCAGATGGCGGCTGCTGTTGTAGATTTGATAAATATCATGGCGCAACTCGGCGGGTAAATGCAGTGTGCCATATACTTCTGGCGAAAGATACATGATCTTGCTGAAACCCAGGATCAGGTTCAAAGGGGTGCGCAATTCATGGCTGATGTTGGCGGCAAATTGATCTTTCATCTGGCGGGCTTTCTCTGCCAGCCGTTGGGCGTAAATCAGCTCATTTTGGGTTTTACGTTGCAAGTCGTTAGCAAGCTGCAGCGATTTGAACGCGCGGCTGAGTTCAGCGCGATGCGTGCGCGTCTCTGCTAATAGCTCGTCTGATTGCTTTTGCATCGCTTGATACCAGGCGAAAGCAGTTGATAGTGTGCTGAGCACAATCCAATTCACCGCAGCGCCTACCATCAGTCCAACTACCATTTCAAGCAGAGGGTACTGTCTTGTACCCGACTGGACAATGATAAAGGCAGTTATTCCAACCACCACTACCGAACCAATCCCGACGGTATTCGAGATTAAGACCGCATTGATCAGCATCACGCTAACGCCCAAAAATGGCAGCCAGACGGCGTCAATGGTGAGCATGGAAATAATGAAGAGCACCGATATTCCCAATGCCAGGGTTAGCCGGGCAGCATTCAGGTGTTCTTTTTGGAGCAGCGCCCAGGCACCTCCACCCACTAGCGAAACACCAGCGAAGAAAGGCAAAAGGTAGTATGGATAATTCGGTTGTGGTAAAAGCAGCCAGGCAGCGAGTACCCCACTAATCACAAATAATAGCGCCAGGCGCTGCGCCAGTTCTGCCTGCATGTCTTTAAAACGATTGGAGCGAAATAATTCAGATTGAATCATGGAATATACCCAATTGTTTCAACATCATCTGGAGCGATTCCTGTCTGAGCGGCTTTGGCAGGATGCCTGCAGCGCCCAGCGAACGCGCCAGTTCCGGATCATCTACCACGGAACAAACAATCACCGGGCACTCCATCGTTTCGGGGCGCGTTCTTAAGTTTTGCAGCATTTCCCAGCCATCCATACCCGGCATCATCACATCCAAAAGAATAACCGCCGGATGCAAACCGACTGCCAGGCGCAATCCCTGTTCACCGTTGAGCGCTTGCGCCACCTGCACCGGTTGACCGCTCAAATAGCGCTTCACCAGCGCGCCAAACGCCTCTTCGTCATCAATGACCAATACCAGGTGGTGCTTGCGCGGAATATGCAGAAGAATCTGAATATCCTGAGCGGATACCACCTCTTTATCCCAGCCCAGTTGCTGCAGAAATCCGATCAACAGCGAGTCGAGCAGCAAAGCCTGCGCTGCTGGCTGGCGGGGAGTAAAGTTAATTCGCAAGGTAAGTGTCTGCTGGCTCTCAGCCGTAAGTAGAACATTTATCGAACCTTGCGCCTGTTGTACCGCGCGGCTCATCAGGCTGGTCAACACCTGCCTGGCGATCACCTCATCCGAAAAAACAGGCGCAGCTAGTTCTGCCAGGTGCAGGTTGATCTGCACCTGCTGCTGGTGCGCCAACCGCTCGACTGCGCTCATCGCAGTGCGCAACAAGGCACATAAATCCACTGGATTGGCTGGCGAAGACACTTCATTCAGCGCAGGTTTTTTCTCGGTTAATTGCTGTTCCTGCTGGCTCAGGTTTTTCTGGCGCGCGTTCCAGAGATAAGCCGCCACACTAAACTCTCCAGCGCGTAAATCGCGGTATGCCTGGCGTTCGGAGATACCCAATTCGTGAGCGGCTTTTTGGATGGTCTGGCGCTCCACATAATGGAGCAAGAGCATGTGATAGGGACGCGCATGGGGCGCTCTGAAATAGACTCCCCCACCTGGGTTGAGCGACTCAATTGCCTCCAACAGCAGGCGTTTGAGCCTGACCCCCATGCCTTCCCTTTCCTGGATCATTGAGGGAAAAAGCTCAAAACGAAGGGAAAATTGCTGCAGAAAAGCAGTGTCTAACAGGCGCTCTAAAGACGCGCGCACATCTACCTGAAACGACTCGGGAATGGAGGGAAAATTTATGGAGGGTTGATTTGGATCATTCATGCGACCTTTTGTCAGGTTCCTGTCAGATGTGTGTCAGTACAGTACTATTGTAATCACTCCAGCCGATTTTTATAATCAAAATATCAATACTATACGGATATCCCTGCTGTGGGAAATCTCACCTTTCAATCCATTTCTAAAAATTAGTATGAAGGAGAAAAAGATGGAATCGAACAAACTATCTCGGCGCAATTTTTTAAGAGCAGCGGGTATGCTCAGCGCAGGCGCAGCTTTGGCTGCCTGCCAACCGGCTGCCACGCCCACCCCCGCGGCAAACACCGCCGCACCGGCTGCCACGGCGAAACCTGCCGCCAAACCAGTTGAGCTAAATTTGAGCGTTACCGATTACTTCGACAGCACCAAAAAAGTTTTCGAAGAAAAAATCTTCCCCGATCTGAAAAAAACCAACCCCGAAATCACGGTCAAGATCAATTACACTGCCTGGGGTCGGTATAATGAAGAATTGACCACCGCTTTCGCGGGTGGCGTTCCACCAGATGTCATGTCGGGCGGCGCTATCTTTGTGCCGCAGTTTGGTCAGCGCGACTGGACTCTCCCGCTGGATAACTATGTCAACGCAGCCAAAGAATGGGACTGGCAGGATTTCCTGGCGCCGCTGCGCGACGATGTGAACTACAAAGGCAAGGTCATGGCTGTACCATACCTGATCGACACCCGCACCCTGTGGTATCGCAAAGACCACCTCAAAGAAGCCGGTTTTAGTGAGCCGCCTGCTACTTGGGACGATCTGCGCAAGGTCGCGATTGCCTGCACCAAAAAAGAAGGGGACAAAATCACCCGCTCAGGCTTCCACTTTATCCCCCTGGCGTCTAACTGGCAGAACGATTTCCAGGTATATATGGCGCTCCTTGCCGCATCACAGGGCAAACTGATCAGCGACGACCTGAAGAAAAGCATGGCTACCGAAGCCCCCTCGATTGAAACGGCGGAATTCATGCGCAAGCTGGTCATGGAAGATAAATGCGCCCTCTACCCGCCTTTCGATGACCAGGGACAGCTAAGCGCGGTTACGGTTGGGAAAGCGTCGATGATGGTAGGCGGTGCTGGAACCGAATCGATTGCCAAAGCCAACGCCCCTGATCAATTAGCCAACCTGGCAGCAGCCTTGCCGCCCAAGAACAAAGCTCAGGCAACTCACGTGTGGGTCAATAAGTATTTCATCGCCAAGCCCACCAAGAACCCCGATCCCTCCTGGATCCTGCTTTCGCACCTGACCAGCAAGGCAAATTTGGAACTTTTCTGTGAGTCTCTAACCACACTTCCACCCCGCGCTTCGCTGGGCAACGCGAAATATTTAACCGACAACCTCAAGACTTTCGCCAAGGCTGCCCAAAACGCCACGGTCTATCCGAAATACCATCGCATGGTGGAAGTCTTCCGCCCCATGGCAACCGCATTGGAAGCCATCTTGCGCGGACAGAAATCGACCATGGATGCTATGAAAGAAGCTGCGGCTGCCATCGATAAGCTATTGGCAGAAAGCTAATTTCTTATCATTTCATCGTCCCCCATCAAAGGCTGCCGATCGACTGATGATGGGGGATGATTTATCTGAATTAACAGATATTCAGGGAATATCGTTTTATTGGTAAGATATAGAACAACCGAACAACGTGGTTCAGGCGGCATTCACTTCCCAAAAACCACAGAACAGGTCAATCACAAGCAGATTAAATTCCTGAATATCCCTCTTTGGAGGTGTCCATGGCATTTGAGGCTGTCAAGCAACCATCCCGACCTTTATCCATCCAACAAAGGTTTTCTCTTTGGAAGAGCAGCGACGCCTTTACAGCAATTGTTTTCCTGGCTATGCCGTTATTCTTGCTGCTACTTTTGAAGTTTTATCCAATTCTTTACAATTTCGTCCTCAGCTTTACCAATTATGATCTTTCTCCCAATTTTCGGTTCATTGGCTTAAAAAACTATCAAGAGATTCTCACTAACCAGGTTTTTCTAAAATCGATCCGCAATACGCTGTTGTTTGTGGTAGGCACCGTACCGATCGGCACCGTGCTAGCCTTGGTTCTGGCTGCTTTGCTCAATCAGAAAATTCGCGGACGGATCATTTTCCGCACCTTGTTTTACCTGCCTGTGGTCACCTCTGTCCTTGCCTCCTCCCTGGTCTGGCGCTGGATTTTCAACCCCCAAATGGGGTTAATCAATTATTCGCTGAAGCAAATTGGTATCCAGGGACCGGGTTGGTTAAGTGATCCCAATTATGCGCTAATTTCACTCATTATCATCCAATTATGGATGAGTGTAGGTGGAAATATGGTGGTCTTTCTGGCTGGACTGCAAGATATTCCCACCGAGTTGTACGAATCAGCTCAAATGGACGGGGCGCATGGCTGGCAGTCTTTCCTGTATATCACCGTGCCGATGATCAGCCCGGTAACATATTTTGTGATTATTACCTATACCATTGCCATCTTTCGCAGCTTTGGGTTGATCTTTCTGCTTACACAGGGTGGTCCATCCCTCTCGACCAATACGATTGTGTGGGAGATTTATCAAAACGCATTTGGCTATTTGCGGTTTGGTCTGGGGGCTGCGCTATCAGTGGTCCTGCTGATCACCATTTTGCTCCTTTCCATCCCTGCCCGTATCTTGCAAAAGGAGCAGAGCTGATATGAACACCCTGACCATTAAAAGATATATTCATTCGATTCCGTTGGCGTTTGTCTATATCGTCTTGATCCTGGCATCCATTGTGATGGTCTTACCGTTTATCTGGATGATATCGACTTCTTTAAAAGTTGACGCAGAAATTTTTGGCGACACTATCCGCTGGATTCCCTCCGTATTGGATTGGGAAAATTACACCTACATCTGGAATGATCAAAAAATGGAGGTGCTGTTCCGCAATTCACTGTATGTTTCAGGGTTGAGCGTGGTGGTGCAGGTGCTGTTATGTTCGATGGCAGGTTATGCGTTTGCCCGCTTAAAATTTCGCGGCAGAGACGCGCTGTTTGCCGCCATTCTAATCACTATGACAGTGCCTTTCGAGGTGCTGGTTCTGCCACTTTTTTTGCTGGTGCGCCAGTTTCCGCTGGCGGGCGGCAATGATATTTTTGGTCAAGGCGGGGTCGGTCTGCTCAATACCTATCAAGCCACTGCTTTCCCGCATCTGGTAACCGTCTACGGCGTTTTTATTTTCCGTCAGTTCTTCCTGGGCTTTCCAAAAGAACTGGAAGACGCCGCCTGGATCGACGGTGCATCCAAGAGCCGCTTTTTCTGGAGCATTCTGATCCCCAATTCGCGCCCGGTGATCGGCACAATGGGGCTGTTTTCCTTCCTCTGGTCGTGGAATGACCTGTTATGGCCGGTAGTGGTGGTTAAAGTAAACTCGATGAAAACGCTCCAGGCGGGTCTTTCCACCATTTCGCAAAACCCATCACGCTGGGGTGAAATGATGGCAGCTTCGGTGATGGTTACCATTCCCACGATCCTAGTTTTCCTGCTCCTGCAGCGCTTCCTGGTGCAAGGCGTGGCGACCACAGGCATCAAAGGGTAAACAAGGAGAAATTTCTAAATGAAAGCCATTATGCTCATGTTTGATTCTCTCAATCGGCGCATGCTGCCGCCTTACGGTTGCGATTGGGTGCACGCGCCTAACTTTCAGCGCCTTGCGCAGCGCACGGTGATCTTCGACAATGCCTACGTGGGCAGCATGCCCTGCATGCCCGCCCGGCGCGAACTGCACACCGGGCGCTACAACTTCCTGCACCGCTCGTGGGGTCCGTTGGAGCCGTTTGATGATTCGATGCCAGAATTATTAAAGACTAATGGCATTTATACGCACCTGGTGACCGATCATCAACATTACTGGGAAGACGGTGGCGCAACCTACCACCAGCGATACAATTCATTTGAATTTGTGCGCGGGCAGGAGGGTGACCCCTGGAAAGGTGTGGTGGGCGACGTGGATATGCCCCCCCAGACCAGCAAAGAGGTCAACCATTCCCCAGACATGTGGAAGCACGACTGGATCAACCGCAGCTACATGCGCTCAGAAGCTGATATGCCCCAGGCGCAGACCTTTAAGCTCGGCATGGAATTTATCGAGACCAACGCCCGAGAAGACCGTTGGTTCTTGCAGATCGAGACCTTCGACCCGCACGAACCGTTTTTTTCGCCGCAGAAATACAAGCAGCTTTACCCGCACACCTACAGCGGACCGCATTTTGACTGGCCTCCGTACCAAAAAGTCAGCGAAACTCCCGATATGGTTCAGCACATGCGTTATGAATACGCTGCCCTGCTCAGCATGTGCGATCACTACCTGGGTCTGGTTCTCGATCAGATGGACCGCCTGGACCTCTGGAAAGACACGTTGTTAATTGTATGCACCGACCATGGTTTCCTGCTGGGCGAGCATGACTGGTGGGCAAAGGTCGTGCAGCCCTTTTACCACGAGGTGGCGCACACCCCGCTATTTATCTGGGATCCCCGCTCGAAGAAAGAGAATGAGCGGCGCAGCCAGTTGGTGCAGATGATTGATCTGCCCCCCACCCTGCTGGACTATTTCAACATCCCCATTCCCAAGGATATGCAGGGGCTGGCTTTGGGGACCTGCCTTTCTCAAAATGAGCCTACCCGCGAAGCCGTGCTGTTCGGGTTGCACGGCGCGCACGTCAATGTGACCGATGGACGTTATGTGTACATGCGCTCGTGCCATAATCCCGATAACACACCTCTTTTTGAATATACCCTGATGCCCACCCACATGCGCATGCGCTTTGGCGTCAACGAGCTGCAGGATATCCAACTGGCAGAGCCATTTTCTTTCACCAAGGGCTGCCGGACGATGAAGATCGCCTCGCGACCCTGGATCAATCCTGCCTGGTATGGGACGCTGTTGTTTGACCTTGTCAGCGATCCAAGCCAGATGCATCCGCTCCAAGACCCCGCCGTTGAGCAGAAAATGCTGGCTCACCTGGCGCGCCTGATGAAAGAAAATGACGCGCCTGTAGAGCAATTTGAGCGGTTGGGGCTTGATTTTATGTAGGTTTTACCTTTTTCAGTGTCTTTTTATCCCAACATTTGAAGGGTGGATTACAATTATGCAAACGTGGAAATGAGAGGATAAGACGACTGCGATGACCCCGCCTGCGCCAGCACCTGCGAATATCGATGACTATATCGCCAGATTTCCGCCAAATGTGCGCGAGATTTTGGAGAACCTGCGCGCGGTCATCCGACAGGCTGCGCCCGATGCCCAGGAAGCGATTAATTACGGCATGCCGACCTTCAAACTGAACGGCAACCTGGTGCATTTTGCCGCGTATGCCAGGCACATTGGGTTTTACCCCTCGCCATCCGCCATCGAACAGTTCCAAAGCGAGTTATCGCGATATAAATTTGCCAAAGGATCGGTGCAATTCCCGCTCGATCAACCCATACCTTACGATCTCGTTCGTCGCGTTGTGATATTTCGTGTCCAAGAACAAGGAAAGCCGAAGTCGAATTCTACATAAATAAGGCGAAATGCTCTGTGAGTTTAACAAAATTACGCGATATTCTTCAACGGTTTTCAGGTCGCGGCGTGTACCCGCACGAGCTGGCATTCTTGCTCGATAGCCCAATCCGAAACCTGATCATCTCCCCCCGTCAGTTAGCCGACCGGCTGCAACTGGCTCCGTCCTCACGCGTACTGGAAATTGGTCCAGGTCCGGGCTATTTCAGTGTGGAAGTGGCGCGGCGGATTCCCGATGGGCGCCTGGTGCTGTTTGATATCCAACACCCCATGCTGCAAAAGAGCCGGGCAAAGCTGCAACGATCGGGCATCCAGCATGTTCGTTTTACCCAGGGCAGCGCCGATCTGCTGCCTTTTCTCGACGCGATATTTGATGTGATATTCCTGGTGACTGTGCTGGGCGAGGTGCCTCAACCACGCGACTGCCTGGTCTCGATCCACCGCGTTCTGCGCCCGGGCGGGATAGTCTCGATCACCGAACAGGCAGGAGACCCGGATGTCCTATCTCAAAACGATCTGCAGCTCATGGCAGACGAAATCGGGCTTATGCCGGTTGGACAATTCCACTTTCGAGGTGGATTTACATTAAACTTTGAAAAGAAACGCACAGAACCGAATATAAGTTAACCTGAGTGCGGAATAGTGGAAAAGTACCGCCGCCTTTATCGGCGGAATTTTGTTCATCGGTTTAATCGATCTACCAGCACCGGTCTATTGTTCAACTTATTATATCCATAGTTTTTGAATAACAGCCACCCCCTCAGAACCTTGCATTTCGATTCTAAATTTATTATAATTTAGATAATATTTATAATAATAGGTGATACATGGGCGCAATTCGATTTCCTTTCTCAATTCTCGTGGCTGCCACGCTGTTGTTATCTGCCTGCGCGGCGGGCGTCACACCCCAACCACACACACCAGCGCCCAGCGCCACCTCCATGCCAACATCCACTACAGTTCCCAGTGCAACTTTTACGGCGCTGCCCACCGTCACAGCCAGCCCCACCCCAACCCCCAGCTTGACGCCAACTCCGGTACCCAGCCCGACACTCACCCTCACCCCTACCATCACCCCCACCGTGCTTCCCCCCATCACGGCGGTGCAGGCATTAGACGGTCTCGTCATCAAGCAGCTTACCGGCTTTGAAAGCGACCCGGTCGAGACCTGGGTTCACTCTACCGAAGGGGTGGTGTTTCAAAATGGTGAAATGAAAATTACCGGCAACAAAACCTGGGACATCAGTGCCAGTCCGGCTCGCAAGTTCAAAGAGGGCGAAGGCTTGATGATCTATTTCCAATTTGAGCCAGGTTCAATCTTTGAAATGTATTTCGATGTCGGTGAATGGAATGCAGCTGACTACAAACGCATCGGCGCGGGGGTTTATAATCCGGCGGAGGCGATGCGGGTCAATTTATTTTTTGGTCCGCGCAATCTGGGCGGTCCTTTCCTTACGGGAAACTTTGTACCGAAGGCGGGTGTATGGTATATCGGGCTGTTTGCGGTCAGTCCCAAAGGCGATTTTCTGATTCAGGTTTGGGAACCGGCAAATTCGTTCCGCAAGGTACGGTACCGCGAAGTCCTGAACCCGGTCTGGAGCGGTCAGGAGTGGAATTTCACCATTAAGTCTTTCCAGGGTGCTTTACTGATTGAAGAAGCGGTTGAGATTACCTTTTCGCGGATCAAATAATTTGAATTTTGGATATAATCAATCTGATAATGTTATATTACATCGGTTCGGGGTGGTAGAAAAGAATCCCAATCACAGGTTATTTAGCAGCCAGGGTTATGCCTTAACATACCAGGGTAGTATTTTATAGATCGAAACGGGTACCATTGTAGGACTCAATTCACATTTATCAGAGGCGGAGGAAATCATGGAAAATTATGAAAAATTGGGCGTTTTCTATCTGGGTCGAGAATACGACCTTTCGGCAAAAGCGATCAAAGACGATTTGATTTTGTACGACTCGAAAGACCTGGTAACCCATGCGGTGTGTGTCGGCATGACCGGCAGCGGCAAAACCGGATTGTGCATCTCGTTGATCGAAGAAGCCATGATCGACGGCATTCCGGCGATTTTAATCGATCCCAAAGGCGATCTGAGCAACTTGCTGCTTACTTTTCCCAATCTGAAACCCGAAGATTTTCTGCCTTATGTCAATCTGGATGACGCCCGGCAAAAAGGGTTATCGCCAGAAGAATACGCCGCCAAACAGGCGGATTTGTGGAAAAAGGGTCTGGCGGATTGGAATCAAGATGGAGACCGCATCCGGCGGTTAAAAAATTCAGCAGACATTCAAATTTATACGCCCGGCAGTAATATTGGACTGCCGGTTTCCATCGTCAAATCGTTTGCCGCGCCCGAAGAAGAAATTATGGAGGATCGCGACCTCTTCCGCGATAGGGTCAGCACGGTGGTGTTCAGCCTGCTCGGATTGGTTGGCATCCAGGCAGACCCGGTGCAAAGCCGAGAATTTATCCTGCTATCGACCCTGGTGGATAATGCCTGGCGAAAAGGAGAGGACCTGGACCTCGCCGTCTTGATACAACAGGTGCAGACACCACCGATAACCCGCATTGGAGTACTTGATCTTGAAACGTTTTACCCATCAAAAGACCGCTTCAACCTCATGCTGGCATTGAACAACCTGCTGGCTTCGCCCGGTTTTTCCGCCTGGCTGGAGGGCGCTCCACTGGATATCGGCAGCTTTTTATATGGATCCAGCGGAAAACCCCAGGTCGCCATTTTTTCAATCGCTCATCTCAATGACGCAGAAAGGATGTTTTTTGTCTCTTTGCTGCTCAACCAGGTATTGGGCTGGATGAGAACCCAATCTGGCACAACCAGCCTGCGCGCCATTGTATATATGGACGAAGTATTTGGCTTCCTGCCACCCATTGGCAATCCACCGTCCAAGATTCCCATGCTAACCTTGCTCAAGCAGGCGCGGGCTTATGGGGTGGGCATGGTGCTTGCCACTCAAAATCCAGTTGACCTGGACTACAAAGCGCTCTCAAACGCCGGCACCTGGTTTGTTGGCAGGCTGCAAACAGAACGGGACAAGGGTCGACTGCTGGACGGATTGGAAGGTGTGGCGACCACTGTTGGGGCGCAGTTTAACCGCCGTGAGATTGAAAAGATCATCTCGAGCCTTGGGAACCGGGTGTTCTTGATGAACAATATCCACGAGGATGTTCCTGTGGTGTTCCATACCCGCTGGGCAATGTCTTACCTGCGCGGTCCGTTAACCCGCGACCAGATCAAACGCCTGATGGGCACAAGCAAACAGGCTGTCTCCCCAACAACTGTCCGCCAGGCGACCTCGAAAATGGCGTCCGCCTCGGTCAGTGTTGCGCCTGAACCGCCTGCAGCGCAAGAAATCCAACAAACAGCTGCGCAAAGTGTAACGCAGGTATCAGCGCTTCCGCCCAGCATTGCTCAATACTATGTGCCTTTGCGCCGACGCTCCGCCGCAAGCCGGGCGGTAGTGTATCAACCGCGCTTATTGGGAGTGGCAAAGGTCTCATTTGTGGACACCAAAAACAAAATCAACCTGGTCAAAACCACGACCTTTGTAACCCCCATCCTGGATGAAGCCATACCCGTCAATTGGGATGACGCCGACCAGATCAACCTTTCGGTCAGTGATTTGGAAAAGACAGCAGAACGAGGAGCAAAATTTACCGACCTGCCCGCCGCGGCAGCCCAGGTTAAAAATTACACCACCTGGAATCGTGATTTTGTGAACTGGATATACAGCACCCAATCCCTGGAGTTGTATTATAGCCCGGCGCTCAAGGTGATGTCAAAGCTGGATGAAACCGAACGAGATTTTCGCATACGCCTCGAAACGCTGGCGCGCGAACAGCGCGATGCCCAGGTGGAAGCGCTGCGCAAAAAATATACCCCCAAGTTCGTTACCCTGCAGGAGCGCATCCGCAGAGCGCAGCAGGCAGTTCAACGCGAAAAAGACCAGGCAAAAGAGCAGGGTTTGCAGACTGCAATCTCTCTTGGAGCAACGATCCTGAGCGCGTTTACCGGGCGCAAAGTGACCAGCGCCACCACCCTTGGAAAAGCCGCCACCACCGCGCGCGGTGTGAGCCGGACGATGACCGCCAGCCAGGATATTGGACGCGCGGGTGAATCAGTTGAAGCGCTGCAGGCACAGCTGAAAGCACTGCAGGCGCAATTCGACGAAGAAACCGCTCAATTAGAGTCGAAGATCGACGCTCTGACAGAGAACCTCGATACCATTACCATCAAGCCTAAAAAGACCGATATCGCCGTTCAATTAATGGCATTGACCTGGATCCCATTCTTGCAAGATTCGACCGGCAGCATCACCGCCGCCTGGTAAACCATCCAGGTCATTAAATCTAAAGCGGGATGATCAATTTCTATGGTCATCCCGCTATTGATTCAACAACAATCGATTTTAATAGGTGATAACCCGCGGCAATTTTTTCGCCTGTTCGACCCACTCAGTCACTTCAGAAAGCACCGGAACGCGCCGCACCAGTTTCTTTTGCTCATTCACTTCAACCAGCCTGGCTACCAGGTTTTCCGGCTTGCGAGTTGCCAGTTCCGGCACCGTATCTACCCCAGCACATTCCAGCAGGTCGGCGTATTCACTGCCGATGCCTTTAATGCGGAACAGATCAACATGGTTGACCCATTCCAGGATTAACTTCTCGCTGATTCCCGATTTTTCAGCAATTTCCTTGCGCCCTGTAGGCGTTGCCCCTTTTTCGATCAGGTCATTGGTGTTTTGGATACCAATGGCGCTCAACCTGGCAGCATAGGTTTTCCCAATCCCCTCGATTTCATCTAGTTTTGCCATATTCTCTCCTGTTTAAAAATGATGTATATAAACCTGACCTGGTTCAGATCATTCACTTAGGAAACTTATTTCGTAAACAAACCACCCAATCCACGCGCAATATCACCCATTTGACCAGGGTTGGCTAAAATGCCGTCCAATTGCGCAGCAAGGGGAGCCGGAAGTTTCTGCTTGAGAAAATCCACTACAGTTTGGACGGCTATCCGCGCCTGATCGGGGGGAATATTTACTTTTTGCGATACGAGATTTACCAGTTCATCCATATTTCATACTCCTTCGTAGTATCAAGTGTCCGGCGGGCGTAAAACCGTTATACCTTCCTGCCGCCTTTTAATGAATCCTGGAGGTTTTTCAACTCCTCCATTTTCCCGGCTGCAGCCAGGCGAGACTGTTCCGGCCAGGAGGTCGGGTCTGCCAACCGAATGCCTGCGTTGGTCAGAATCGATGAGATTTCTTCTGGCTGCATCGTTGCCAGCTTCGTAAAAGTGTGAATCCCGGCGGATTTTAGAACCGCGCTGATTTTCGGTCCAATCCCCTCTATGATCTCCAATTCGTCATCTGCTGCCGCAGAAACGGGGGGGAGCAGGCGTCTCTAAAGGTTTTGCTGCTTCAGCAGCCTTTTTGGGTCGCAAGAACCACCAGAAAAGAAACACCACCAGAATAATAACCAATAGGATAACCAACCATATCCACCAGTCCATACCCGCCTCCGTTAAACCTGGATTGTGTAACCCCAATCTACATTGAATTCAATAGTAGTATATATTGAAACAGGGTATAAACCAAGTCTAAAAGATTATTATTTGGACGAAAGTTGCGACACCCAAAAACATCATTGGTCATGGCGTGCGACTGCGGCGCGACAACTTCCGCAACAATTATGAAAACTGCTTCACTTCGATCGCAGCGTACAGGATTCACATTTCTTTAATGTCCCTTTCAACCGTTTTTTACAGGAAATTTTCTCTGATCATCTTATGATGACCATAGCAGCAAGCTCATTGATAAGGAGATCCGCGATAAACCCGAATGCAGCAGAGGCGGTCAAGCAATTAAGCCTGGTCAGCGCCAATGCGCGGATTTTCCACCCACAGCAATTGCCTGCCTGTGAGGGGTATTAGCGGTTGTATCACCCCCTATCCAAAAGAGCGCCTGCCGGATTCGTTCATTATCGGTAGCCCGGCAGGCGCTTCTCTCGTTATTTGGTAAACCCCAGGTGATTTACGCCATAACAGCCGCCACCTGCGGTGTCTTCCTGCGGCGACCATATACTTCCACCTTTTCGCAACAACGACCATACCCCTCCATCCGAAATTAATCGGAGGCAGGGAAGGCGACACCTTTCCACCATTCCGAAGGGATGTCCATTACAAGGAAAGGGAATGACCGTTTTTATTCAGCCACTCCAGGCGATCTTTATAGTCTGGCAGGATAGCGGCAACTTTATTCCAGAAGGCGCTGCTGTGGTTATGTTCCAGGATATGCGCCAGCTCGTGAACGACCACATAATCAATAACCGGCAGCGGCGCCATAACCAGCCTCCAGGTAAAGCTGAGCGTCCCGCTCGAACTGCATGACCCCCAGCGGGTGCGCGCCGAGGTAATTTTCAAGCGGGTAAATTGAATCCCGGTGTGGGATGAAAACCAGGCAGCCCGCTCACTAATTACGCGGCGCGCCTGATCTTTGTACCAGTTTGTAAAAATTGTTTGGGCATGCGGCAGGCAGGAGCGTTTCAAAATAAATACGCCATCCAGGGTTAATGGCTGCCGGGATGATTCGCAGAACTCGAGCTTGTGGGAATTTCCCAAAAAGAGAAAATTTTCGCCGCGAACATATTGCCTGGGTTTGGGGCGCAGGCGTTCTGCCAATGCCCGCCTGGTGCGGATCCAGTCCGCTTTTTCTTCCAGCAGCCTGCGAATCTGGTGTTCTGTGGTATGCAGCGGCGCTCGAATTTCAAGACTGCCATCCGGCAGAATGATCAGCGATATGGTTTTACGCCTGGAACGGATGACCTTTATCATTTCAGCAAATATTGTACCCTCAACGATCGAGAATGGATAACAATATACAGGCAACATGATCTGCCTGCTCATGAACAGGTCTAGTTATAAAAATAGACCATGCGATCTACATCAAAGGTCGAAAGGACTATACCGCTGCGCCGGAAATAGACAGGTTTTCGCACTTGATGATTAATGCGGCATCGGTAGAATGAAAGATAGATAAGATATGAACCATTAAAGGAATTACTTGTACAAACAATTAACTTCGCACGCCTGTTCTTTATGGAGAATCCCAAAGAGGATATTTTCTATAATATTCATCGGAATCAGTATCTCCCTGGTGGGTTTATTCCTGGCAGCCTGCAGCCCATCTGCGCCAACCCAGAGTATGCCAACATCTGCCACCACAAAAGCAAATCCTTTGCCAACAGTACAGTTGAAAGTGTATGCGCCTTCTGCGCTCACCGAAGCATCGAAAGAGCTTGGTGCTGCGTTTGAAAACCGCAACCCGGGTGTAAAAATCGGTTTCGAAATCGGACATTCCCCCACCCATCGGCTGCAGTTGGAACAAGGGGCGCGGGCGGATGTGTTCATTTCAGCCGGTGAGAAAGATATGAAAGATGCTATTGCCACCAAACTGGTGGCTGAAGGCGCTTCTGCGGTTTTTGCCCACAACCAGCTTATTGTTGTCCTGCCGCCGAATAACCCCGCCAAAATCCAGTCTCTGGAAGACCTGGCGCGCCCAGGGGTGAAAGTGCTGCTGGCGGCGGAAGAAGTGCCGGCAGGGAAAGTAACCCGCGATCTGTTGGAAAAGCTTGATAAGGCTCGCTCAGGTCAGGAGCTTAAAGCGAAAATTCTGACGAATGTCACTTCAAACGAACCTGGTGTGAAACCCATTATCGCCAAGTTGAAACTGGCTGAAGCGGATGCTGGAATTGTGTATATCTCTGATTCGGTTGCTGCCCCCGATCTAAAAACCGTAATCATCTCTCCTGAGGTGAATGTGGTGGCGAAATTTACGATTGCGCCTCTGCTTAAGTCTGACGCGCCAGACCAGGCGAAAGCCTTCACGGTCTTTGCGCTTTCTTCTGAAGGGCAGGCAATCTTAAAGAAAATGGGATTTCAACCACCCACACCATGACTACCCAGCAAAATGTCATCGTTGGGCTATCCCGCGACACGGCTCAACCCCTGGATTCGACTAGACCGGATAACCTTCTCAATCCGTCTGCGCCTGGGTTGCAGTTTAAGGTCAATGGCTGGCTGAGCTCCAATTGGCTATTCTTTTCCATTCCCGGCATCCTCTTGATTTTGGGATTTGCCCTGCCCCTGCTGGTTTTGATATGGCGGGGATTGACCTCCGGTTTTTTGCATTACCTGTCAAACCAGTCGTTTTTAGCCGCAATCAGCCTGAGCCTGCAGACCAGTTTTCTGGCGGCGCTGGCAACGATTGGATTTGGAACGCCGCTGGCATACTGGCTGGCGCGTCGACCGCTGCGACACAAAGCCTGGTTGGAATTGATCATCGACCTGCCGGTTGTTATGCCGCCGCTCATTGCAGGCATTGCCCTTTTGCTTGCGTTTGGGCGCAGCAGCCCGTTAGGCGCAATGCTCGATTCGGCTGGCATTCGCCTGCCGTTTACCACGGCTGCAGTCGTTATGGCGCAGATGTTCGTCTCTGCCCCGCTGTATATTCGTTCTGCCCGCCTGGGGTTTGCCAGTGTCTCAGGCGAACTGGTCGAAGCAGCTTACACCGAAGGCGCCCACGAAGGCATCGTCTTTTCGCAAATTATGCTGCCCCTCGCCTTTCGCGCCATGTTGAACGGGTTGGTGCTGTGTTGGGCGCGGGCTTTTGGCGAATTTGGCGCGACTATCGTCTTTGCAGGCAATATGGAAGGCAGCACCCAGACCATGCCGCTGGCGATATTCATCGGGTTTGAATCAGACCTCGGATTGGCTTTGAGCCTGTCGGTTATCTTGGTATTTATCTCTGCGGTGGTATTGTTTTTCTTACGCAAGTTGGAGAAGAATTAATCCCAACCCGGCGCCAATCAATATTAACCACACGGAATTCATCTTATAGCGCAATAATGCGATCAGGCTGGCGATTCCCATCAGGGCGGTACGCAAGTCAACCACAGCGGCATTCCCCAGCTTCAGCGCAGCCATCAGGATAATCGCCACGACTGCCACATTAACGCCCTTTATTACAGACTTCACCGGAGCATACCTGGCAATTTTGGGCAGCCAGGGGCTGATCGCCGCAATGATTGCGAACGCCGGCAGGAAGACCGCCACCGTGGATGCCAGCGCGCCGGGGTAACCTGCTACCAGGAAGCCAATGAACGTAGCCGACGACAGCACCGGTCCGGGCGTAATTTGACCTACCGCGATGGCATCCAACAGTTGCTGCTGGGTCAGCCAGCCAAAGCGGTTGACCACATCATTTTGAATATAGGCAAACAGTACCATTCCGCTGCCAAAAAGCAGCGCTCCTACTTTTAAGAAAAACAGGGTAATTTGGACAAGGCGGTCTTCCATCAGGTCGATCCAAGCCATGCTAGAAAAGGCAGATGGCAGCAGCGCCAGAGCAAAAAGGTGAGGCGGCAGGTTTTTCTTACCGATCTCGATTGCCAGACTCACCCCCCCGGCTGCCAGGATGATCACAACCTCATTCACCTGCAGCCAGGCAGCCGCCAGACAGCCAATGCCCAACCCGATCGTCAGCCAATCTTTGATTGCGGAGCGACCCAGACGATAGGTTGCTTGCAGGAGAATGGCGAGCACAACTGGGTACATCCCGTAAAAGATCGACTGCACCTGAGGCAGCCTGCCATATTCCTTATAGACCATTGCCAAAATCAGGCTGATGACTGCCGCTGGCAGAATAAAAGCCGCCCCACCGCTGACCAGACCCAACCATCCGGCGTGTTTATATCCGATATGAATAGCCATTTCCACTGCGTTTGGTCCAGGCACCAGGTTGGTAGTCGCCAGCATTGCCATAAACTCCTCGCGCGTTACCCACTTGCGCTTTTCCACCACCTCCTGATCCATCAGGGCAATCGAGGCAGCCGGGCCACCAAACGAAACCGTGCCAAGCACAAGAAACAAGCGGGCTACCTGGGCAACCCGTTGTGTGATTCGGATAGGTGAATTACCGCTTGTTGGTTGCATGGACAAATTTTATCTTAATGACGCTCATTGATTTTATCTTCCTCTGCGGTGGTGCGACGAAGGATTACCCCAATCGGTTTGGTTTAAAGCCATTTTTTTAGAAATTCAAACGCCGCATCTGAACGAGCGATTTCATGCCCTCCGTCGAAAGGATTGAAACAAAAACGCTCGCTGATTCCCAGCCGCTCATATATTCCGCGCACCTGTTCAGCCTCAAGAATGGCTGTATCCACACTGAATTTCTCATCGTTCTTCCCCACCTCAATATACAACGCGCGCGGGCAGATCAGCCCGGCAGTTTCGGCATCGAAAAAGGTGTTGGCGGCGTTGAACCAGCTCCAATCCACCCAGGCATATTTCGCGCGGTCGTTAAAGAAACAGGAGGACACGCAAACCTTAATGCGCGGATCAACGGCAGCGCAAAACAGGCTGTAAAAACCGCCATATGACAAGCCAATCGATCCAATGCGACCAGCAGCGACATCTAAACGGTTTGTCAAATAATCGAGGCTGCGTTGAATTTCAAAGATTTCCAGCGCGGCAACCGAGCCGCCAAGCTGTCTGAGGCGGGCATCCAGTTCCTGGCGGTTATGCGGTGGACCGAACGCTTCTCTCCAAAGTAAAAACTGCGGCACAAAGACCACCGCGCCCAGGCGCTGCGCCTTGCGGGTCATATCGTTATAATTTTCGCTGTTAAAAAAGCTGGAACAAACCTCTGGCGAACCACCGCCCCCGTGCAAGGAGAGGATTAAAGGATGCGGGCCTGCAGTCAATGGCATAAACAACAGCCCATAGGTGTGCAGACCGGGCAGCGTCTCGATCCAGATGCGCTCAATGCGCCCCAACTCATCGTCCCCAACGATTTGTGTGCGAGCGGTTGGAATACCAGGGAAAGGATCCTGATTGAGCGGATATCCCAACATCTCCTTAAATGCTTCGCGGTAAAGATCAGCGCTGTCTGCATAAGCCTCTGGAGATGAAAAATCTGGTTTAAAAAACTCTCTCCGGTTTATTTTTGCTAGCGCGGATTGGTTTTCGATCCATGCGCGCACTTCATCCAGGAATGTTTGGCGGTAGATATTCCCGGTTTCCGGGTTCTCGGAATAAAGGCTCACAGTTTTTCTCCCAAATGATTTTAAGACCCATGAAAAACGCCAACGAAAAACCATTCGGCATCTGTATTATACGCTATTCGTATATTTTATATTCTGAATTTTCTTATACTACCAACCTTTTTTCCCCTATCATCAGATAGTTCGTATCATCCTCATAATTTTGCTGGAAAAGCTCTGATAACCTGTCTTTGTTTTTTAAGTTGGCTTTTCCGGGCTGGTGCGGTGGTATACTTTTGAAAGATCGGATACCAACTTATGACGGATTTGTTCGAACATTCCCTCCAGGAAAGAATACAAAGCGAAGCACCGCTGGCTGCCCGAATGCGTCCGCGCACTCTGGATGAGATTGTTGGTCAACAGCATATCATCGGTCCAGGAAAATTGCTGCGCCGCGCGATTGAAGCGGACCGCCTGTTCTCTTCGATCATCTTGTTTGGTCCGCCGGGAACTGGTAAAACCACCCTGGCGCAGGTGATAGCCAACCGTACCCAGGCGCATTTTGAAAGCATCTCAGCCGTTTTGGCTGGTGTTGGTGAATTGCGCAAAGTGATCGGTGAAGCCCAGGAGCGCCGCCGCCTGTACCGGCGACGGACAATCCTGTTTGTGGACGAAGTACATCGTTGGAACAAAGCCCAACAAGATGCCCTTCTGCCCCATGTAGAGACAGGTATGATTACCCTGATCGGCGCGACTACAGAAAATCCTTTTTTTGATGTCATTCCCGCGCTGGTCTCGCGTTCACGCCTGTTTCAACTTCAACCATTGACCGAAGAAGACCTGGATATCTTGCTTCAGCGCGCATTGACGGATGATCAGCGCGGATATGGCGGACGTTTTGTCCATCTGGATGATGACGCACGCCAGCACTTGCTGCGGGTGGCAGGCGGAGATGCGCGCAACCTGCTCAACGCGCTGGAACTGGCAGTAGAATCGACTGCACCCGCACCAGATGGTTCCGTGCATATCACACTGGATGTGGCTCAGGAATCGATCCAGAAGCGAGCGATCCTGTATGACAAAGATGGAGATGCCCATTACGATACTATTTCAGCCTTTATCAAGTCAGTCAGGGGGTCAGATCCGGATGCAGCGCTATACTGGCTCGCAAAAATGCTGGCAGCGGGTGAGGATCCGCGTTTTATCCTCCGCCGCCTCATCGTTCTGGCTGGCGAAGATATTGGCATGGCGGATCCGCAGGGAATCGTGGTAGCAGCATCGGCAGCATCGGCGTTTGAGTATATCGGCATGCCGGAAGGAATTTATCCAATTGCCCTGGCGACGATTTACCTGGCAACTGCGCCAAAGTCCAATTCAGCAGGGGCGATATTCGCCGCGCAACAATCGGTGCAGGAACAAGGCGCACAACCGGTGCCTGTTCACCTGATGGACGCCAACCGCGACGCGCGGGGGTTGGGGCATGGCAAGGGGTACCAATATCCCCATCTTTTTCCTGATCATTTTGTCGCCCAACAATACCTTCCCACCTCTCTTTTAGGTCAGACCTTTTATCATCCTTCCGGGCAGGGATATGAAGCCCAGGTGGCGCAGCGGCTGGAACGCTGGCGCAAGGAACAGGCGGAAGGCTTGAGCAGGTTGAATCGTTCTTCTTCTAACTTGCCTTCTTCTGGATCTGCTCCACAAAAGGAATAAGAAAAAACAATGCCTACTTTATTGTTAATTCGACATGGAGAAAACCACTTTGTCGGCAAGCGTCTGGCAGGGCGGCTGCCTGGCGTTCACTTGAATGACCGGGGTCGCCAGCAGGCTCAAATTATCGCTGACCGTCTGGCGAAAGCCCCAATCACAGCGATATACAGCAGCCCATTGGAACGAGCGATGGAAACCGCTGCGCCGCTGGCGGAAGCGAAGGGAATTGAGATCCGGCTTTTGCCCGGGGTGATGGAAGTGGATTATGGAGAGTGGCAAAATCGCACCTTGAAGCAGCTCCGACGTTTCCGCCTGTGGAAACAGGTGCAGCAATCTCCCTCACAGATGCGGTTCCCGAGTGGTGAGTCGCTGTTGGAGGTGCAGCAACGGGCGGTGGCAGCGCTGGAACAGATCGCATCACAGCATGAAGAAAAAGAGCTGATCGCGGTTTTCAGCCATGGGGATGTCATTCGTTTGGTTACCGCGCATTACCTGTTGATGCCGCTGGATGCGTTTCAACGGTTAGGCACCGATACGGCAGCCTTGACCGTGCTGATTTTTGCGAAAAACGGGGTGTTTTTGCCCAAAATCAACCAGAGTTTCGATTTCGAATGGCACGAAGCGGGCGAAGAGAAGAAAAAGTGACCGCTCAATCAATGAAAACTGGGTATTCAAGTTGTTTTCGAGTTTGACCGATCAAATAAAGAGCAGCGGCTTATAAACTCCAATATGCAAAAGGACACGAAATGGATTTACGACTCTGGATCGAAGAACGGAAAGAAATCTTTGCCCAATTGAACGGGTGATCAGCATGGATACCCGATGGCTTTGGCGGTACTGGAGTTGGATGGGGTTTTGCCTGATTTCGATTGCGGCTGGGTGTATGGGGCAGCCAACAACTCCTGTTTCGGTTCATCAGGCATCTGTCACGCCGGTTGTGGCTGCTCCTGCTCTACCCCCAGGCACGCACATTCCCAGCCTTTCCCCCCCTCCACTGCCGTCAATTACTACCGCGCCTACAGCCACCTCCATTCCCGCTCCTGTCTGCTTGCGCGAGGGTTTGCCAGCCAATTTTGCGGATTCTCCGGTGATTCGCGGCTGGAAGACTTTTTCGGCGGAGCAAAGAATAAATGTCCGCTATCTTTATTTTCCTGCGGATTGCCCAACTTCCCAAGTTGATCACGATGCGAAATTGCTTTTCTGGGGAAGTTTGCTCAAAGAAGAGGAAACTGGCGTGGTTGTCCTTCATCCCGTGAGTGAAGGCATCCTGGCTCCGCTGCATAAGCACCTGGCGTGGTACGATTTTTGGGCAATGGGTCCTGAGGATTATCCAATGCTGTTGAAAAGCGAGGGGGGGCATCGCCCGAATATCGTGCTGCTGCGCAGCGAGCGCTTATTTGGCGATGGGGCAGCCGGGAGCACGGATGCAAATCGCATGGTGGGATTGGCGGAACACGAGTATATTCATACTGTTCAGGGGAGGAATAACCCCGACCTGGCGCGAATGATTTGGGCGGATCCGGTGTATCGCGCGTATATTGAGCGCTATGCAAACATTGGGAACAACGCCACCGCTCGTTATTTTCGAGCGGCACCTTCGATACTGACTTTGTTACAATTTTTGGATGGACTCAATCAGAGGAATGAACTGGAGGGAGAGGTCAGTCAAATCCTCAAGCAAAAAGGCGGTTCGCTGGATGCGTTTTTAGGCGAATCTTATCCGGTGTATGGGCGTCATTTGCGCACGTTTTTGGTTAATGTCAGCGGGCAAAAATATGTTGACCAGGTTTCATCTGGAAAAGTCAGCCCGTTATATCTGGTTGAAAGAGCAGGCAGCGGTAAATTGGACGCTTATGACCTGCTTCGACAATTGTATAATGAAAATATCCGGCAGTATAACCGCTGGTTTTATGGCAGTTCGCCCGGTAATGCGCTGCCGGTGCAATTTGATGAATTATTTTCTGCCAATTGATTGGTGATCACACGGTGATGATGGGCAAGGAGCAGCATGGGAAAAATCCTGGAGTGCGTTCAGCAATTTTTTGAGATTGACGATTGGCCATACCGTCTGATCGAACACAAAATTGACCAGGGTGCGCCAAAATCCAGCGTTGAAAACTCGGAAAGTTCTTTTTTTTGGCCGTATAACCTGGTCGAAGGGGGAGACATTTTGCAAACCTGGTTCAACGGCGATCATGGGCAATTCAATTGTTATGCGCAGGAACGGGAAGAACAGCAGCAGTTGTTGTTTTATTCGATCTTCCCGGTGCGGATTTCTACAGGAAAAATGGACCTGGCGGCAGAGTTTATCACACGGGCGAACTACGCCTTGCTTTCTGGCAATTTTGAAATGGATTATCGCAGCGGGCGAGTGCGTTTTAAGACCAGCATCGATGTGTATGGCGAAACGCTGACGCCAGGCATGGTAAAAAAAGTGGTGTATGCCAATGTGTACAGTATGGACCGTTATCTGCCAGGTTTGATGCGCGTGATTTATGGAGAACTACCCGCGCACGAAGCGATAGCAGAAGTAGAAAATTTACCAGCGTGAGGTAGTATTAGTATGGGCGCAGTCTTTCCGGTTATGAAAAAATATTTTCGGCAGCAAGGCTGGCAAACAGAGCGGATTGATAAACGCCCGGCGCTGCGCATGCAGTATCAGGGCAAGAGTGGAGAATTTACCTGCTATGCCATTGAACGGGGTGAGACGGGGCAGTTTATTTTCTATGTCATGTATCCGCGCCCGGTGCCGTCAGATAAGCGCAAAGCCATGACCGAATTTATCACGCGCGCCAATTATGGTCTGGTCGTTGGGAATTTTGAAATGGATCTGATAGACGGCGAACTTCGCTATAAAGCCAGCCTCGACCTGGAGGGAGAAACGCCAACTTTGGGGCTCATTCACCGCGTGGTGTCTGCCTGTGTTGGCACGATGGACCGCTATTATCCTGGAATCGAAAAAGTCATTTCAGATAGACTTTCTCCCGCCGATGTGATCGCGGATATTGAGAAAAGTTGAGCAGCCATCTTCTACCGGAGAAACTGGTAAACCGCCTGACGCCGCAGCGCCGCCGTTGGTTGATCCTCGCCCTGGTTGGGCTGTATTGGGGGGCAATTTACCTGATTTTTGCGGCTGTCTTTCTCGTTGCGTTTTTCCAGATTGGCAGCGGACAACCGGAAAATTGGGCTAAGGCAGCGATTCTGATCCTGGCAGGAGGGGCAATCTTGTGGATCGGAATGCCTATGCCCGGATCAACCGCAATTACAGGAGCGTATCTACCCCCGGCTCAACAGCCGACACTCCACCAAGTTGTCACCCAGGTGGCGTCGGGATTGAAAGAGCCTGTGCCGGGAAAAATCGTGCTTGTTTTGGATGCCGACCTGTACGTGACAGAGAGCAGCCTGTTTTCACCCTGGCTGACACAGCGCAACCTGATCATTGGATTGTTGTTGATGCAAACCCTGGGACCTCAACATATTCAGGCATTAATAGCAGCTGAGTTATCTGCCCTGTCGTATTCCCAAGACCGCGTGCGCGCGTGGATTTATCGACACTGGCGTTGGGTTATGTTTGAATCAAGACACCAGCGGCTGCTCTGGCAACGCCTGACGTTGTTTCGCTGGTACGGCAGGTTGTTGGCAAGCCTGGTTGCTCCGCTTATACGAGCCCATCAATTGGAGGCAGATCAGCGGGCAGCGAGTTGGGCAGGATCGAATATCCTGGCGACCGCGCTGCGTTCTCGCAGCGGCACGATGGCTGCATACCGCGCCTTTCTTGAACATGAATTTCTTCCAGTGGTGAACGCAGGATTTAAACCGCCAATCCTGGAAGGATTTGCCCGTTTTTTGAATTCTGAAATGGTACAGGGGGCAGTGCAGCAAGTGATCTTCAGCGAGTCCAACCGTAATCAACCTGCACTCTTTGAGCCAGTTCCGCCTTTAGGCTGGCGCTTGCAGGGCATCCAGGGAATCGCAGAGAAAATGGATGACGATGCGAGTGGGTCCGCGCTGCGTTTCTTGACCAATGTTCAGGTCTTGGAAAGCGATTTGCTCCGCCAGATGTTCAAACCCAAAGTGGTCAAGGAGTGGAAGCCGATTGACTGGGAGCAAACGGGGGTGAAGGTGTTTCTGCCAATCTGGCAGCGCACCTTGAAAAATTATGCGGCAACGCTGAACGGGGTTCTGGCAGAAGACCTGGCAGAATTCTTGTTCTCCCCTGACCGATTATGGGTCGAAGTGAAACGAATGAGCCCAATTCCTCTCACCAAGCAGGAGCTGCGCGAGAGTGTGTTGCGTGTAACAGCCATTGCGTTGACCATTGCCCTGGTGCGCAACGGCTGGCAGGTGGAAGTGCCGCTTGGTCAGGCGATTTCACTCCGCCGCGGTGAAGAAATGGTGCGACCATTTGAATTGTTAACCAACCTGGCAGCTGGAAAGATCGATTCCTTTAGCTGGCGGCGTTTCACCCGCCAGGCTGGCATTGCCAGCTGCGACCTGGGCAGGTTAATCTAAAGACAAATCAGGATAATGGCTTCACCCGTCTCGCCCAACTCGTCTGAACAGGAGAGGAGTTCTCCCTGAATTAATTCATGATCAAGCTTATCAACCTGGTGATCATAAAGTAAAATTGCAGCATCACCAAACGCGAAAATTGTTTATTCCCAGGAGATCTGTCAAATGATTATTTTGTTGGTCATTGTTGTCTTTCTGCTTGGATTATTGTGGGTTTTGCAAATGAAAAGGGGGGCGCTTGGTTTGAATCTTTTGATTTCAAGACCTGGTTGTTAATCATTGCGCAGTCTTTATTGCTGTCCATTGGCGCCGGGACATTTATAAACTGGCTGAGCCAGCCAAATCATCTTTATTGAAACTATCCCTGTATGCGCTTATCCCGGCTGCGATCATGACAGGGCAATCGTTGCGGATGGAGGACACCACATACATCTAAATCCTATCAGAGCTGGTCTTAATATTGTCTTTGATCACGATATTACATGAGCGAACACCTGGTCTTCGCTTAGGAGTTTACAAAAGTGAAGGTTGTATTTTTAAAATTTAGAGAATCTTATAAAAAGTGGACTAAGTTCTCTATAAAGCATTCTTTGATAAGCTTGTGTTCGCAGGGTAGGTTGACTTTTTTTGCGTGCTTCTGTCTGTTAATCGTCTCTCTGATCCTGACTGATGTCAATTTTTTCAACCGCTATTTACCCATTAAACTTGGGATCATCATTAGCCTGGCTATAATCATTTCACATTTGTTCGGCTATCTGTTGATCGATATTCAATCTGATGCTGTCTCCAGATTGTTCTTTCAACCTTACCCGCTTTTACTCATTATTAGTTATTTACCGGTATTAATCTCCGGATACTTTTTCCATGATGATTACATTTTATTTACTGGAAAATTTATCAACTTTTTCCAATATAGCCTGATCCAATCTCGCCCTGTTACTGGATTACTAACGGATTTGCTCAGCTTTATCACGGTTAGCAATTCCTATCTTGCCCGTCTGATTGCATTTATCGGTGTGTTATGTTTTTATTATTTGTTTGTAAAATTCCTGTCAAAATTCGTTTCCAGTCCCCCGCTGATATTTGTTTTATCGTTTGGCTGCGCCACCTGCTTTCCATTTGTCAATATCGTCTCATACACTGTAATGTTTCCGTATATTTGGGGAGCTGTATTTTCAGGATTTTCAGTCGTTCTATTCCTGGACGCATTAGACCATTGGCATGAGCGGTTGCACAGAATTTTTTTAATCAAACTTCTTCTTTCAAGCCTGTCACTAATTACATCATTTTATATTTACCAGCCAATGGTTACTGTAAGTATCGCTTTTCTAATGTCATATTTTTTATTTCAGACCAATGTGGATTATAAAACCCGGATACTTAAGACGTGTTTTTATTTCATTTTTTTATTTATTGCCCTTTTCATTTCAATTCTGCTTATGAGATTAACATGGGAAATTTATGGAATTACTCCATCAAGCAGAGCCTTAACGCTCAATACCACCTCCCAAGTGTTGCAGAAGACGGGATGGTTTATCCAGGTTGTCATCCCAAATGCAATACGTGAATTAACTTATCCTTTGCTGGGTAAAACTCTCTACAACACCTATCCCTACGGAATTCTGACTGTAAATTTCCCCATTGTAGAACCCATACTGACAACGACGATAATGGTTATCATATCAGGCGGTCTCTTTATATCAACATTGCAAATTCCGAAAAGCACAGGTTTACTGATTAAGGGGTTAAGGGTTATTCTTTTTATCCTGTCATTTCCGATATCCTACTTTTTCTTTTTACTAATAACAGAGTCCTCCTACCTTAGTTTCTATGTGCCTGGATTGGTTATGCTGTTCTGGGTAACAATTATTTATTCGATTTCAGAAATATATGTGTTTTTCCATCAGTCTGGTGTTGTGCTCAAGAACTATATTTCACAAAAAATTGATCTGAATATTATGAAATCCATAAGGGTGAATATCCAATTCTTTCAACACCAATCAAAAAGAAATTTTGTTGTTTTCCTTCTGATGTTGTATTTTTCGATACAATCATCTACATATTTGATAAACGAATGGGTTATAAACTATCGTGTTCCATACCAATTGATCAAGCAAAAGGTATCTTTGAATTTATTATCAACGCAAAGGTTTCATGTTATCGGCAGTATGATAAAAGGCGGTGAGGCAGATATTTATGCAATATTTGCGGTCAAAATGGCATTGTTTGAGCTAGGTGTATCGCCCCTCGGGTATCGAATTACTCATTCTGACACTGACGAAAAAATTACTACGATAAGTTCTCAAACGATGTCTGAGATACTTAAAATAAGCAACAATGATGAAATTGAATTCTTAAAGAGGATTTATAAAAAATTTGACGCTTTTTCCCTTTGGGTGCTAAGTGAACCAGATATGTCTCGTCAAGATTACCTTTCCTTAAGAGCTATACTTGAAAGAGCGGATATCTTACCAACTCAAGAAGATCGGGCGGTTATTATCGATTTGAGATAATCAAAGGTATATTTAAAAAAATCAGGATTATCAATACAGGTGTACAGGATGCGGATAGTAAATTTTTTACCAAAAGTGATCACTAATAAACTGTTTGGAGAAAGAGAAAAGTATGGATCCATTCCATTCCCCGATGACAAAGATTGGCAGGAATGGTTGACTTTTTACTATGGGTTTTACTCTGCAACTCAAAAGAAAGGAATTAGTTCCGTTGTCAATCATTCGGGATACAGAATTCTCAGCAAGATTTCGCTTGAAAACAAAAAAGTGTTGGAAATCGGCCCCGGTGATTTGCCTCATCAAAAGTTTTGGGTTGGAAAACCTTCAAAATATTTTTTGTGCGACATTCGTGAAGAATTCCTAAGGCAATCGCAACAAAAATTGCGGGATTACCAGGTAGAGACAGAAACCTGTCTCGTAAATTCACCTTCTTTCCCAATTCCGGACAGTGAAGTCGATTTTGTGATTGCGTTCTATGTGCTGGAACATCTTGCGCCATTCGAAGAATACCTCTCAGAAATATTGAGAATATTGAAACCCGGTGGATTGTTAATTGCTGGAATCCCAACAGAAGGAGGCTTGCTTTGGGGACTAGGACGTTATTTTTCTTCACGGCGATATATCAAGGCGCACTCAAACCTAAATCCGGATAAAATTATCTGCTGGGAACATCCCAATATGGCTCATACGATCCTGGAGAGGTTAGAATCCAGGATGGGAATCAGATATAAAAGGTATTGGCCTTTTATACTTCCGATTATTGATTTGAATCTTATCATTCGGTTTATTTATCAGAAGCATTCGTGAGCTGCCGATGGAAAGAAAAAATTCTATTACCCTTTCGATCGTTATCCCCGTATTCTGTGAAGAAGACAATATCCAGTATATCTTTGATCAAATGATCGATCATGTCGGTTCCATGAACATTCCTTACGAAATCATCTTTATTGATGATGGATCTACGGATCAAACCTGGAATAAGATCACAGCCTTAGGAAGGCAGCACCCTGAGGTAAAAGGCTTGCGATTCAGCCGGAATTTTGGAAAGGAAAATGCATTATTTGCCGGTTTGACCTATGCAGCGGGTGATGCTGTGATCACCATCGATGGCGATATGCAGCATCCACCTGAGTTAATTCCAAAGATGTACCAGCTTTGGGAAAACAACAGCGCTGAGATTGTCGATGTGATTAAAAAAACCAGACCCAAAGAAACGTTATTTTATAAAATTAACTCTTCCATATTCTACTTTCTCTTTCAAAAATTATCAGGGCTTGAAATAACGAATGCTACTGATTTTAAACTTCTTGATCGAAAAGTGGTTGATAACATTGTGCAGATGCAAGAAACCAATCGATTTTACCGGGGGATCACACATTGGGTTGGATTCAAACATGAAACGATCCAGATATCGATTCCAGATCGATTGCAAGGGGGGACAAAATGGAAAATTAGCGGATTATTTACCTACGCCATGAATAATATTCTTGGGTTTACATCAAAACCTCTTTTATTTATTGGGATAATGGGTATAGTATTCTTAATCTCAGCGATTATCGTGCTTTTGATTTCTGTCGTGAGAATTTTAACCAATACCACAGCAGAAGGATTCCCAACTGTTATCTTTCTTATATTATTCACCGGGGGCATCATTATATCTTCCCAGTTTCTGATGGGCATTTACATCGCCAAGGTATTTGATGAAGTAAAACATCGTCCTTCTTATATAATCAAGCAACTATTGAATATATAAATTTGGTTAGCAGAAAATCTTCCAGTCAATCAGCCGTTTCATTGCACAAACAATCTACACACGCTATACAAAAGGTTGGGCGTTGGCTATAATTGGAAATAGATACTCAGGAAGGGTAAACTAAGATGAAAAATGATGTGCTTCGTCAATTTGTGGTGATTGTTACTGCCGTGTTTGCTCTGGTCTCAAATGGGCTGGCGAACGCCCTGCCGCTCAACGGGCGCAATACCGGCGAGATTTCAGATAGCTTCAACGTGTTTTTTGTCCCCGCCGGATATGTCTTCGCCATCTGGGGCGTGATTTATATCGGCATGGCAGCATACACGCTCTATCAGGCGCTGCCCGCGCAACGCGCCAACCCACGCCTGCGCCGCTCCGGCTGGCTGTTTGCCCTGGCGAACCTTGCCAACGGCGCCTGGATTTACTTCTGGCATTATGGCTTATATGAATTTTCTCTGCTCACCATGTTTGGGCTTCTGGCTGCGCTGATCACGATTTATCTGCGCCTGGATATTGGCAAAGCAAGCTTCAGCCAGACGGAAAAATGGCTGGTGTCGATCCCCTTTAGCATTTACCTGGGCTGGATTACCGTTGCAACCATCGCCAATATCACTGCCGTGCTCGCCTACCTCGGCTGGGATGGCGGCGGCGTCAGCGGTGAGACCTGGACACTGATCCTGCTGGCTGCCGGGCTGGTCATTGCGCTGCTTATGGCGTACACCCGCTCAGATAGCGCCTATCTCCTGGTGCTGGCATGGTCGTTTGTGGGCATCTCGGTGCGTTGGCTGGAACTGCCGATGCTAAACATTGCCGGTTTCACTTCTGCCGCCCTGGTTATAGCGCTGCTGGCTGCCAGCCGCTTCTTCCCCGCCACACGCCTGGCGCTGCGTCATGGTCGCACGCGTTGAGCTGGAAACTGATGCGCCCGAGTGGATGCCCCAGCCGGGCAGCCAGGGGGTAGTTCGCTGGAATGGCAGGGTCTTTTGCGCAGAATTCAATCAGCGGCGAAGGGTGAGCAATCAATTGGCGCCAAAGCAGAGGAAGGTATCCCGTTGCTGGAAGAAGTACGCTCGCAGGTGATGTTCATCTTGTTGGATCGGACATTGAGCGAAGTTGAAGACGACCAATTCTCCAAAAGAATAAGCCGTAGAGAGTCCGTATTACTTGACTCAATTAAATATCTTACCTGCTTCACTGAGCGATTTGGAACGTATTTGGCTTCTAATATACCTTCCTGGTGGCACGCTGATCGCGTGGAGCCGCTTCCTGGCAGCAATGAGAATCCGCAATCCTGGCGAACTTACAACCCCACAGAGGAGAAAGGATAGACAAGATTTTCTAATAAATCCATTAAGTCATCGCGGACTGACTTCATATGTGATCTCATCCAATTTTCTGCTGATAATCCATCTCCTGTCAATATGCTTTCAGCGATTTTCATATGCTCCGGTACTGTCTTTACCATTCGGCTTTCACGAAGTGTAAAACTGATACGAAGGCGGTGCCACTGTTCATTCAACTGGCGAGCAAATTCTACTGCTCTTTGATTGCCCGACATGGCATAAATAGTTTCGTGAAACTCAAAATCCGCTTGTAAAAACCTATCCCAATTTTTCTTATCGGCGTAATTCTGCATCGAATCCAATGCCATCCGTAAAGTAGATTGAAGCAATGGATTGTTACAGTTGGCTGCTTCACGAGCTAATAGACCTTCGACAACTTCCTTTAATCTAAAAATATCCTCAACATCTCTGATCGAAAGACTATAAACAAACCATCCTTTTCGGTTTTTATAAACTACTAATCCTTCTTTTTCCAAATCTGCAAGGGCGTCTCGAACTGGAGTACGGCTTGCACCAATTTCATTTGCAACTTGATGTTCATCTATCCATTCACCTGGTTTTAGGTGTAGGTTAAGGATCTTTTGTTTGATATGCTGATAGGCTTTTTTTTTAAATTGATGTTTATGGTCGTCCATATTATCTTGGTATATTAGCCCTTGCTTGACATTTGATTAATTAATGATATCATATAGATGTAATTTTTTAATAAGCAGTATTGTATACAATTAATACAAGATACACAAAATTTAGCCTTAATCAAAATCCAATGTCAATATGAGTTGTCTTTTTTTACCAATTTATTGAAAAAACAGTCGGCATTGAAAAATTTTTCAATTCTGATATTCTTTTTTATAAAAGGAGGTTTATATGTGATACCCTTGGTTGATTAATTACAAATCCTTTTTTACTCACTTTAAAATTTGATTTGGAGGAACAATGAACCGAATAAACAAAATTACAATCTGGTTTGCTTTTTTGTCAATAATCCTGGCAGCGTGTCAACCCACAGCAACACCATTTCCATCAACAAAACCTGCTGAAGCCGCCAAGACAGCAGCAACGGCTGTACCTCAAGAAATTACTTTGACTATTTGGGATCAGTTTTCATCAGGATCTGAATCAGTTGATAAGATATATAAAAATTTCAATGCAAAAAATCCGAATATCAAAATTAAAAGAGAAATTTACAGTACAGACCAGCTTAACACAGTTGCTCGGACCGCACTTGCTTCAGGAACAGGACCGGATATAGTGTACCTTGATGTAACACCTGCCCGTGAATTGATTGATGCAGGACTGTTGCTAGCTCTTGACCCATATATAGACCAATACAAACTAAAAGATCGATTCCTTTCAGACCAGTTAAACTGGGGATTACACAAAGGAAAAATCTATGGATTAAGTAATGAGGCTGAATTCACAGGAGTATTTTTTAATAAAAGCTTACTTGACAAAGATGGAATTTCGATCCCAAATACTATGGCTGAAGCCTTAGATATGTGCAAAAAAGCCAAAGAAAAGGGCAAAGTAGGCTTTTCGCTCGCTTTGAATTCCTCGATGGGTTTTTTCATGTATAACATGCCCCTGACCAATATAGCAGGAAAAGATTGGATCGAAAACATAATCTTTAAAGAGCAGGGGAGATGGGATTCGCCCGAATCCATTAAAGCGCTTGATACAGTATACAAAGACATGAAAAATGCAGGTTGTTTCATTGAGGATGCTAATGCTTTAAACTTTGCTGGGGCGGCTGATCATTTCATCAACGAAAAATCTTACGCAATTGCGGTCGGCACTTGGTTGGTCAGCCGGATTATGGAAATGTCAAAAACAAAAGAAATAGTGTTGGCACCATGGTTTGACATGGGAACCGGCAAACCCCGGTTATACAACATGGGCTGCGGCTCAGCCTGGTATATTTCAGCAAAGTCAAAATTTCCAGATGCTGCTGCTAAGTTTCTTGACTACTCATACTCAGATGAAGCTGTAAAAATATGGATCGAGGAGGTTGGCATCATTCCACCTGTTAAACAAGATATTACCAAACTCAATGTACCACCCATTCAAAAAGTAGTTTTGGAACAACTATATACTGCTCGGGGAGGATTTAGTTGGCATATCGATTTATTTGTTCCTCTTGCTTTTAATCAAGCAAATCGCGCAGGACAGCAAGAACTCTTTTCAGGTAAAAAGACTTCAGAACAATTAGCTAAAGAACTTCAGGCTCAATGGGAAGCTCGTAAGAAATAAGTTTTAAGTCTCATAATTCTCCTTAGGTTGGGGTACGGTACTCATTATAAATATATCCATCAGATTATTACCGTACCCCAATCCTATGATAACCAACCGGATTGATAAATGGTGAGTATATGTCGATTACAAGCGGGATACCCTACCAACGACGAGTTTCAAAATTAGATAAAGATATGTACCGGGTCGGATATTTCTTTATCCTTCCAGCATTTATTTTGTATGGTTTATTTATCATCTATCCATTTTTCCAATCGATATACCTGAGCTTTACATCCTGGAACGGCGCTGATCCCATTAAGCCATTTATTGGTTTGCAGAATTATCTTGTTCTTAGCAAGGATCCTGTGTTTTGGATTGCTATTGGTAACAATATTAAGTGGATAGTTTTTGGAGTCATCCCTCCAATTACACTCGGGCTATTTCTTGCTTTGCTCTTATATAGCCGTCCCAAAGGTTTTATGTTTTTTAGAACGGTTTTCTTTATGCCTCAACTATTAGGATTTGCAGTGCTCGGAGTGATTTGGACACTAATTTACCAACCACACAATGGTTTACTTGTAGTAGTTGGAACAACCATGAAGATATCATTTCTCTCGAAAAGCCCTCTAGCGAATCCAGATACCGCATTGTTTGCAGTCTTAATAGCCCAAATTTGGGCGACCACGGGTTTCTATTTTGTTATCTTATTGGCAGGTTTACAAAACGTGGACACATCATTGCTTGATGCTGCCTATGTGGATGGAGCCAATTCATTTCAACGTCTATTCTTTGTTATTTTGCCACAACTTGCCCCTGTCATGACGATGGTCATTGTCAATGCATTGATCCAATCAATCCGGATTTTCGGAATTATTTGGGCAATGACACAAGGAGGACCAGGTTATGCTACTGAAGTAATTGCCACATATGCATACCGGAATTTCTCCTCATTTGGAAAAGTGGGGTATTCAACCGCATTGACGACTATTATGGCTATTTTAGCATTATTTGTTACAGTTGTGTTCATCCGTGTTCGTGAAAAGGGGCAAGAGGCATAAAAATGGCATTTGATCAAAAAAAATTCCCAAATCGTTTCCGGATGTTAAGATATCTCACTGAATTTTCGCGGTATCTGATTCTGGCATTTTTTACTTTCATTTATTTATTTCCATTTATTCTTATTCTTTTCTGGGCGTTTAAGACAGAAACTGAAATTAGCTTGAGCCCTTTCACGCCTCCTTCCCAATTTCACATTGAAACTATTATAAAGGTGTGGAATCAAGGTAGATTTAGTATCTATCTACCGAATAGTGTGATCTATTCAATTGTCATCACCATTGGAGCTTGTTCAATATCTGCCCTGGCAGGATATGCTTTTGCCCAATTAAAATTTCCGGGAAGGCAACTATTATTCACTTTATTCTTAGCAGGTTTAATGGTGCCATTCTTCGCAATGATGATTCCCATGTATTATCTAAATCTTGACCTAGGTCTTTTTGGCACAAGATGGGCGTTGATTGTTCCTCGAATTGCTCTTGGACTTTCTTTCGGCATTTTTTTTATGCGGGCTTTTTTCCAATCTTTACCAAGAGAACTTGCTGAAGCTGCCAAAATCGACGGGTGCAACGAGTGGAGTGTATTCATTCGGATAATGCTTCCCCTGGCAGGACCTGGTTTCTCAACCCTTGCAGTTTTTGAGTTTTTATCGAGCTGGAACATGTTTATTGAGCCATTGATTTTTGTACAAAGCGATTCTCTGCGTCCTGTAGGATTGGCAATCTTATTCTTTACTGGCCGTTATTTCCTTGAACGAAATATGGTCGCTATGGGGATTTTGTTAACTATTGGGCCAGTAATCCTAGCTTATTTATTTCTACAACGACAATTTATTGAAGGTATTACATCAGGTGCAGTAAAATCATAAGAGGAAGATGAAGGCAAAATCTATCCATGACGCGGTATACGGGTGCCTTGTCGCCGGTGCGGTTGGAGATGCTCTGGGAGCACCAGCAGAGAACATGTATCACCAGGAAATTCGTGAGAAATATGGAAAAATTGAAGATTTTTTATCCTATAACAATATTTCCTACTCTTCTGGCAAACCCGGCACTGTGACGGATGATACAACCTTGCGATACTACATGTGTCTGGCTGTGATTGAAAAAGGCGGTCGCATCACGCCAGATGATGCAGCTAGAATCTGGATAAACCATATCAACCCGGAGCGTTTTTGGAGTCCTGACAAAATTGCTTACTTGAAATTGAAGTCGGGTGTAAATCCCTGGGATGCTGGAAAAGGTAATATTCCCTCTGCGTGCTCTACAATGGCGATGACACCAATCGGAATTATTAACGCAGGAAATCCCAGCCAGGCATACCAAGATGGCTACAACATCGCCGGGATCAATGCCGAGGGTTTTAACCAAGAAGCATCTGCCACATTAGCCGCCGGCATTGCTGCAACTTTTTCGCCAGGAGCTGATTATTTAAGTGTAATAAAAGAGATGATTCGGTTTTCATCCCCTCTTGTGTTGCGCGCCATAACCTTGACTATGAAGTTGGCAGAAAAAACAAAAGACATCGAAACTTTTAAAACCGAATTTTATACGTACCTGATAGATTGGTGGAGCCGCCCAAAGCTTAATTGGTTGCCTGAACATTTCGCTACTGGTACCGCGATTGAAACAGTTCCGCTGGTAATGGCTGTTTTTTATCTTTGCAAGGGAGATGTTAACCAATGTTTAATTGAGGGCGCGAACTTTGGGCGTGATGCTGATGCCATCAGCAGTCTCTCTGGCACTCTCGCCGGAGGACTGCATGGTGCCAGCGCTATCCGTCAGGAATGGATAGAAAAAGTTGAAGAAGCCAACCGCGATTTTTTCCAGGAAGCGGGGGGTAATAAAACCCGTGATTTTCGCGCCTTGGCAGACGAAATGGTTAACACACTCCGTAATGAAAAAATTACCACTTTGCAAAGAGCCGCTATGTTAGACCAAATATTAGAAAATTAGTGAGGATATTATGCCCCCCACCTTATCTATTCACGGAACACGCCTGCTGCTCGACAACCAGCCCTTTTTTTTGCAGGGTCTCAGCTTTTTCAACGCCCTGTACAATCCCGCCTTCAACCAATCCAGCGAATCAAGGATCGCCTGGCTGAAGAAGTTCAAAGCCAATGGGATCAACACCCTGCGCGTGTGGTGCCAGTGGGATTTTATCGACCGCCCGTTTATCGATCTTAAAGCAGAAAACACCCTGTACGACCATCAGGGCGGCGTGAGAGATGACGTGATGCGGCGCATTTTCGACCTGATCGACCTGCTCACCGCCGAGGGCATGCTGCTCGAGTTGACGCTCTACTCACACGAAAAGAAACCTTATTACAGTCCAGAAATCCTGGCAAAAGGTGCGGCGGCAGCAGCGCGCCTGCTTAAACCTTACCGCAATCTGATTCTTCAGATATGGAACGAGGAATCGTTTGTCTGGCAGCCTTGCTTCGAGGCGATCAAAGCCGAAGACCCCGCGCGCCTTGTCACCAGCTCGCCCGGCGTGGCGAACGTGCTGGGCGACGACCTGCAAAACAGCACGCTCGACCTGCTCACACCCCATACCGTTCGCAAGGATGCTCCGCGCTTCTGGGAGATTGCTCCCCAACAAATCGCTGGTTTAATCGAAAAATTCAAGAAACCGGTCATCGACGACGAGCCTGCCCGCAACGGCACCACCCGCTTTGGCGGGATCGAGGGCGGCACACTACCCGAACAGCACATCGAGCAGATCCGGCGCGTGCGAGCGGTGGGCGGGTATCATATCTATCATCACGACATGTTCCAGTTGGGCTATGGACACCCCTCCATCCCCGCACATGGCATCCCCGACCCCGATTTTGATGGATTTCAACGCGCGGTGTTTGATTACCTGCGCGATCACCAGACCTGGTAAAGGAGATCAAAATGACAAAAACCATCCTGGATGCTGTATACGGCTGCCTGATAGGCGGCGCCATTGGCGACTCGATGGGCGCACCGGTAGAAGGCTGGACGTATTGGGAGATCCACGAAAAACACGGTCGCATTACCGACTTGCTACCTAACCCGCGCAAAAACTCTAACCAGTTGCCCGGCGGCATCACCGATGACACCGCTCTGCGCACGTACCTCGCGTTGGCGATCATCCGTAAACAGGGGCGCATCACCCCCGATGACCTGGCAGCCCCGTGGGTAGAAAAAGGCAGCGCGCGCCGTATCTGGGCAAACGAGCGCGCCGTGACCGAAAAGCTCACCTGGGCAATGGATCCCTGGGATACCGGGCGCGGCGCGGACCAATGCGGCACAGGCACGATGGCGATCGCCCCGGTGGGCATCATCAACGCCGGCGACCCACGCCAGGCTTTTCAAGACGGCTTCAACATCGCCTCGGTCAACCAGGATGGCGCCGAACGCCCCGCAGCGGGCACCATGGCTGCCGGGGTGGCTCACGCTCTGCTGCCCGGCGCAACCGTCGACTCGCTGACCCAGTGTATGTATGAAAATAGCAACTTCCTCATGAAGCGCGCCATCGATTTAACCATGGATGTCAAAGCTCGCTCCGCTTCTCTCGCTGAATTCATTGAAAAATATTACATAGAGTTGATCGATTGGTTCTTTCCGCGTCCGCTGCACCGCTTGAACCAGGTGCCAGCGGGTTACCCCAAAAAAGCCATGTATTACAGCGGCAGCAGCCTCGAAATGATCCCGGTTTCGTTGGCGCTGATGAGCTACACGAACGGGGATGTCAACGAGGGCATGATCGAGGGCACCAATTTTGGACGCGACTGCGACACCATCGCCAGCATTATCGGCTGCCTGGCTGGCGCGCTACAGGGTGCCTCCGCCATCCGCAAGGAATGGATTGATCTGGCTGAAACCAACAACCGCGATCTGTTCGAGGAGATAGAACAAAACCCAGATGCGAATTTCCTCAGCCAGGCAGAACGGCTGGTGGCAGCGTTGCAGCAAGAACGCCGGGCGCTGCGACAGCGCGCCGCGCTGCTGGATAGCTGGCTGGATTGAAGCAACGGAAAATATGAGCACAAATCACAACATCCTCCTCTACGGCAGTCTCACCACCCCGCCTGAGAAAATCCCCCTTCGGGCAGGTCCGCTGAGCCTGGTCTTCGAAAATGGCGATCTGCGTCGAATCTGTTTTGGTAACCAGGTGGTCATTCAGCGCATCTATGTCGCCGTGCGCGGCGCAATCTGGGATACTATCCCTTTTACCCTGTCGGACCTCCAACTGGAAACGGCTATCGATTCCTTTTCGATCCGCTTCCGCGCCAACCACCGCCAACCGCCAGTTGATTTTTCCTGGCAGGGTGAAATCACCGGCGACCGGGCAGGATCGGTCCAATTTACGATGGACGGGCTGGCAAACTCTGATTTCTTGCGCAACCGCATCGGCTTCTGCGTACTGCACCCCATCCAGGAGTGCGCCGGGCAGCTTTGCGAGGTTGAGACTGTGAGCGGAGAAATTATCCAGGGACGATTTCCGGAGTGGATTTCTCCCCACCAACCGTTCAAGAACATTCGCGCCATCCGGCACAACTTGCTGCCTGGTGTATCTGCCGAGGTACGCCTGGAGGGCGAAACCTTTGAGATGGAAGATCAGCGCAACTGGGCAGACGCATCCTTCAAGACCTACTCCACTCCGCTCAGTCTTCCGGCTCCAGTTGAAATCAAAGCTGGAACACGCATCACCCAGTCGGTCAAACTTTCTCTGAGAGGTTGGGTTAAACCAGCGGCTTCCGCTTCTAATCTCATAAAACCCTCCGCTGAGACTCATACGGTAGTGCAGGTTGACCCTTCACACCCGCTGCGCCTGCCCGCTCTGGGACTTTGCGCCTCTATCCGCACAACCCCCCTTCGCCCGTCCGAAATCGCACGCCTGCGTGCGCTGCGGCTCGACCACCTGCGAGTGGAGGCGCACCTGTTTGAACCGGATGTCATCGAGCGACTAAAACTGGCTCTTACTGAAGCTCGGGCGCTGGACCTGCCAGTAGAGCTGGCACTCTATTTCCCCAAAGAACCGGCACAGGCAGAATCGCTCCACCACCAAATGCAAAAAAGCCTCCTCCAGGTACTAGAGTCAAGCAAGGTGCAAGCAGCACGCTTGCTAGTCTTTGATGAAAACGCGCCCACCACCCCAGAGCACTGTGTCGAGGCTGGTCGGCGACTGTCAGCCGAATTAGGATACTCGATTCCCGTGGGGGGAGGCAGCCGGGTTTACTTTACCGAGCTCAACCGATTCCCGCCCCGCTTTGACCAGCTCGATGTAGTCTCTTACTCTGCCAACACCCAGGTACACTCGTTTGATCACACCTCGCAAATTGAAAACACGGCTGGCATCGGTGAAACGATTAAAAGCGCCCGCCAGTTGAGCGGTGGCAAACCACTGGCGGTTGGACCGATTACTTTGCGCCCGCGTTTTGACCCGCACATCCCTGGCAAACAGCCCCCAACGCCCCCTGGCAGATTGCCTTATTCGGTTGATCCGCGCCAGGCATCTCTCCTCGGCGCAGTCTGGTTGTTGGGCTGCCTGCAAGCGCTGGTAGAGAACCAGGCAGAAAGCGCCACACTTTGTGAAACCATCGGCTGGAAAGGGATAATCGCTGGCAGTGAGGGTTCTCCTCTGCCAGATCTTTTCCCTCATCTGCCAGAGATGGTCTTTCCACTGTACCATGTCCTGGCTGGCATGGCAGATTGCAAAGATGGGCAGGCGGTTGCGACCCATACGACGGCATTAGAACCTGCCTTCGCGCTGGCGCTTCGTAAATCTGGCATTTTGCGCCTGCTGATTGGGAATGGCTCCGACCAGGTGCGAATGATCTGCCTGCGCGGAGTGACCGGCAAGGCTGTGGTTCGCAGGCTAGATGAATCCACAGCGCAAAGTGCCATGCAGGATTCAGAGACTTTCTGGCAAAGACCCGACCACGAATTGGTTATCCCGCAAGATGGTGCAAAGCTGAGTCTTCTCCCTTATGCGGTCCTTTTTATTGATGTTTCCCTCTAAGATTCGTGAGATCGGGTTAGGATCAACGTAATTCTATTTAAGGACCCAAAAAGTGGCTTATCCCGCTCCCTTTTAATTTGGCTATTAACCACAGGAGGCTTTTATATGCCGCAAAATAATCAATGGGTGGTGTATTACATGGAAGCCGTCCCCCCCGACACGGCAAGAATCATTGCCAGTTGCCTGCCACCCGGCTTTGAACTGCGCACGGTGCGCGACTACTCGGATGACGCTGCGCGCGAGGCACTTCAGCAGGCTGATTTCTTGCTGGTGGCGACCCGTCCCCTGCCCACCGAGCTGCTCGCCTGCGCAGATCACGTCCGGCTTATCCAGCACCAGGGCGTGGGTTATGACCGCACCGACGTCAAAGCTGCCCGCGCCAGAGGCATCCCGGTAGCGCTCTGCCCCGAAGGCACCACCATCGGCGTGGCAGAACACACCTTTCTGCTCATCCTTGCGCTATATAAACAGCTGCGCCTGGCAGAAACCAGTCTGCGGGCGGGAGAATGGCGCCAGTTCAGCCTGCGTGCCGGTTCATTCGAGATCGCTGGGAAAACCCTCGGACTGGTTGGTTTTGGCAGGATTGGGCAAGCAGTTGCTAGCCGGGCGAAGGCATTTGAAGCGAAAGTAATCTATACCGACATTGTTCGCGCCTCAGATAATGTAGCAGAAGACCTGGATGCGGAATTTCTCCCGATGGATGACCTGCTGGCAAAGGCAGATATCGTCTCGCTGCACCTGCCTGCCACGCCGCAGACTCGTCATCTTATCAACCCAACAACTCTGGCGAAAATGAAACTAGGCAGCCTGCTGATCAACACCGCGCGCGGTTCGCTGGTTGACGAAGCCGCTCTGCTAGAAGCGCTTAAAGCAGGTCATTTGCTGGGGGCTGGTCTGGATGTGTTCGAAAAAGAGCCGCCCGACCCAGACAATCCCCTGCTCAGCCTGCCGAACGTGGTGGTCACGCCGCACATTGCGGCTGGGACACAAGACGCACTGGTGACCAAAATGAAAGCCGCCTTCGCCAACATGGAGCGGGTCGCCCGCGGCGAGCCAGCCCTTCATGTTATCGAATAAATCAGTAAACTTTTTATTTTCCATTGAGGATTAAACTTATGCCTTCAAACAACATCGGATTTCGCGTGAAATTATCTTTTCCCCGCCCATCTACAGAAGTCATCCGCGCCTTTTGCGGCTGGTCCACCGGCAACGTATGCGACGCCAACGGGCGCATGGGTGCGCTGGACTACCGAATCAAGCCCCTCGCAGGGGCATGGAAATTTGTCGGTCCGGCGCTGACCGTGCGCGCCCGACCGGTGGACAACCTGATTCTCTATCAGGCGCTGGACATCTGTCAGCCTGGCGATGTATTGGTGATCACAAACGATGAATCAACTACCACCTCTGTTTTCGGCGACCACGTGTGCGCCATTGCCAAAGCTCGCGGCGTTGCTGCCATGGTCACCGATGGCTTGGTGCGCGATGCAGCGGGAATCCGCGAGGTGGGGCTGCCCGTTTTCGCACGCGGGCTCAACCCCAACGGACCGTTTAAAGACGGACCTGGTGAGGTGAACTTCCCCATTGCGATCGGCGGGCTGCCAGTTAACCCTGGCGATCTGCTGGTGGGCGATGAAGACGGCGTGGTGGTCGTGCGCCGCGAAGACATAGCGGTAGTGATGAATAATCTGGAAACAGTTGGCAAGAAAGAGTGGCAGATGACCCAGGATATCGCCGCCGGGAAGCACATCTCTGACCTGGTACGTCAATCTCTGAAAGCGAAAGGGGTGGAGTTGATCGAGTGATACAAATGACAAGACTTCCGAAGTTTGGAAAACTATGGAAGTCTTAGGATATCACCTTACAACCGCTGCATCATCTCTGCCAAGTGTTGAGCTTCCGACCTGGTTTCGACGTTCGCCTGCAGCACCAGGTGCGCTTTTGACGGGAACTGCGCGGCGCCTTTATCCACCTGCCAGGAAATATCCCAACCGTTCATCTGGGTTGTGATCTGCTCAAAAAACGCGTGGGCGGCAACCAGTTCATCCAGCGGCTGCACCAGGTTGATCAGGCGCAGGCTGCGGATGTGCTTGAAATGTTTCCACTGGTGGCGGGCATTGGCGCAACAGTGCATCCCGATCCCGCCAAAATGATCCGAGAGCTCATTCAATTCCGGCAGAAAGTAGCGCTCAAACATAGCCGGGCTGACCGCGCCAATTTCATCCTCCGAGAGCGTGATCCCCACCGGCATGTAATACTCCGGGAAGTGCGCCACGAATTCGCGCCCGTAACGAGCGAACCATTCCTCTAAAAAGCGCACCAATAACGTTTTCACCTTATCTGCCAGCTCAAGGACTGCCTCAGGCATCTCAATCAACGCCGGGTAGAAAGTCTCTTTATTCCAGATCAGCGCGGCAATGTCCATTGGGCTTTGGATATCGACCAGCTTCATAACTGCCTCTGCCCCCGCCCGCCGCCGCAGCTCGTCGGCGATCTCAAACAGCAGCGCCAGGGGGGCGGCGCTGATATCGGGTATGCGCAGCTTTTCGGCTTCGCGCGCGCTGTTCACCAGCGGCAGCGCAAAGGGCATGTTGTCAGCCGGGCGGTGCACCCGGCAGCCAAACGCCTCCGCGAAGATCTCGGTGCCGGTGTAGGGGTCGAGGTAGGGCACCAGGGCATCCTCATACCAGTAAATCCGCTCAAGCTGGTAGAGATATTGCTGCCAGGCATATTCGATCCGCGCCTGTGTGTTTTCAGGGTTCGGCAAAGGGCGCGGCGCGGGCTGCCCTTCTCGAGGGCGAATGATCCATAAAAAGCGCCGCGCGCTGGTTAAGTCATAAAATTCAAGCCAGGCTGCCTTGCGGCGCGCAATGATTATGCTGGTGGAGAGTTCAGGAATTGCCATGGTTTATATTTTATTGTTTGTTCGAGATCGTGAAATGTATCACCATCTCCCGAGTTTGTCCCAAAGACATCAGGGTTTTTTCTTCCTGTTTTGAATAGAAAAAACCGCATTTGCTTTGCCTATTCGATAATCGGCGCCCAGCGCGTCTGCACGGGAGGAGTCAAATCGTTGACAAACTGACAGTAGCGCCGGCAGCGCTCAATCACTGCCTGGAGCCCAGGCTGGTCGATCAGATTCACCTGCTCCTGCGGATCCTGGAAGAGATCGAAAAATTCCTCCTGCAGGTAGCTTTCGGGGGAGGGGTTTCTCAGGTTGATGAACAGGTCGATGAAGCGGATATACTTGTAGCGCTGGCTGGTTGCCATCTCCCAGCGCACGGGTGAACGACCGGCGGGGGTCAGATGAGTGCCGATGCCCTCAGCAAACGCCAGCTCGCGCAGCTGCTCTATTTCGCCGCGCAGCAGCGGCAGCAACGATCTGCCAGGAATCGCCATCCCGCCAAAAGGCCAGGGCGTTGCTAAAGCTGCCTGTGGATCCAGTCCGGCAACATCCAGTATGGTGGCAGTCAGGTCGGTCAATTCAATCGGGGTATCCGTGATCGCATGACGCAGGTAATCCGGGTGGCGGATAGCCGTTGGCACCGTGACCGACTCGCGGTAGGCGCAGGCTTTTTCGCTGCGGTTGTGGTCGCCCATCATCTCGCCGTGATCGGTGGTGAAAAGGATGACCGTATCATCCAACAAATTAAGGTCTTCCAGCCTGGCGAAGATACGCCCCACCTGCTCATCGATCAACCGGATCAAAGCGCGGTAATACTGGCGAAACCGGTAAAGCTTTTTCTTGGTTTCTTCGCTGAGCGGCACGACTCCCGGGATGAAATCATCCACTTCCTCATACGGAACCTGGTCGAGATAACGCTGCGGCGGATCAAACGGGCGGTGCGGCGAGCAGAACGAGCAGAAAATGAAAAACGGTTTATCCTGAGGGCGGTGGTCAAGCGTCTCCAGCACCTTGTCTGCCGTCATAATGTCCACATGATCCTTCTCCGCAAAGGGCCATACCAGCGCCTGGTCCCACGGTTGAACGGCAGGGTCGTCAGAATTGGGCATGCTGTCGATCTGGATCTCGCGGAAAGCCCCGAGCAGCCCCTTTTTCTCCAGGTGCGCAGCGTAATCGCAGTAATTGCGCAGCAGCAGCTGCTTGCCGGATGTTTCCCAGATCGCATCGAATCCGTAGCGCTTCATCGCGTCTTTCATGGCTGCCAGCGGGTGCCCCTTGCCAAATTCGCGCTCCCAGTGCCAGCCCTGCAGCCAGTGGAACTTGCCGATGCCCGCGGTAAAATACCCCGTGCGCTGCAGCGCCTGCGGGTAGGTGGGAATCTCCTGGCTGAGATCGCCGGACATCGCCAACATGCCGATCTGATGGGTATAGCGCCCGGTTAGCAGCGCCGAGCGCGCCGGGGTGCAGACTGGATTGGTCGTCGAGCAGTTGGTGAAGCCCATCCCCTCGGCAATGCGGTCAATATTCGGGGTGGCGACCTTGCTGCCTGGCGCAAAGCCGGTGTGATCCAGCCGCTGCTGGTCGGTCATTATCAAAAGAATATTTTTTGGCATTAGCAATTCTCCTTTTTCACGCCAGTCCCATCCGCACAAACTGCTCTGCGGGCGCATCGGATTCGCGCATCAATTGCGCCATCAACTGGCACATTTTTGCTTTAAGCGCTTCATCTTGAATGGGGTGTATCTGTCCAGGGTCTTCACTCAGGTTAAACAGCAAATCTTCGCGCTGGAACTCGTTGATCGGGCGGTTTAGCAGCGGGATTTTTGGCACCGGCATCCCCTGGGTGAAGGGGAAGGTCGCGAAGCCAAATTCACCCTCGCGGTCGACTGCCTGCGCGCCGTGCAGCATCCAGGTATATTCGTAAAGCGGACCGTTATCGGGTGTTTGCGGGGCGCGCATAAAGACCGTATCGCCATAGATCATGCAGGTCATCTGCCCGAAATAGCCGAACAGACCACCCTCGCGGATGGTTTCGTCGCTGCGAATCACCGGCGCGATGCTGCGCCCTTGCATGACCGCCGGGCGCGGTTGGTTGAAGAAATCCAGCAGCGTAGCCGGGATGTCGATCGTCTGCACCAGCGCCTTTCGGCGCACACCTTTCACCGGGTGGCGTGGATCCCAGATGAAGAGCGGCGTGTTTGCCAGCTCGGGATAGACCGGCATGTAATTTTTCGCCCAGAAGCCGCGCTCAGAGAGAAAATGCCCGTGATCGGTGCACACGATCAGCAGGGTGTCGTCCCACATCCGGTTTTCATCCATAAAGCGGATCACCCGCCCCAGTTGCTCATCGCAATAGCTGACCAGCGCCTGGTAGCACGCGCGCAGGTGCTGCACCTCCTCTGGGGTCTCCTTGACCGTGCCATAGGTATCCCAATCGAACAGCGGACCTTCATATTTGTCGGGGTACATATCCTTAAAGCGTTTGGGGGCATCGAACGGCTCGTGGGGGTCAAAGGTCTCGATGGTTAAGAACCAGTTATCGGCATGCTTATTGTTTTCCAGGAATTCCAGCCCTTTCGCAAAGGTGCGATTCATCGGGCGCATTTCTTCGTTGTCATCCCAAACCGTGCGGTTGATGACATCCTGCTCCGCCAGGTCTTGCCAGGGGCGCAGAGCGCGCTGGTTGCGGCGGGGCGTCTTTACCCCCTCTACCTTTGCAATCCAAGGGTCGCCTTCCTGCCCGCGCACGGCGTCCCAGGTTTTATACTGGCAGTGATAATTGCCCCCGGCGTTCTCCCAGTAGTGATAATGGTCAGAGACCAGGTGGGTGTGGATGCCAGCGTGATACAGCAAGCGCGGAACTGATTCGTCAAACGGCTCGATATACCCCCAGGGGGCGTGCAGAAAGTTATAGCGACCGGTGTGCAGCTCGCGGCGTGCCGGCATGCATGGCATCGAGCCGACGTAACAGGTATCAAACTGCACCGTGCGCTTCGCCAGCTCAATGAAATTAGGGGTTTTCGTGCCGGTAGTGGTGCCGTACGGCTCCAGGAAATGCCGGTTCAGGCTGTCAAACATGACCATAATGGCTTTCATAGTGTATCCCTTCTTTAGTACTCGTTTTTTATGGTGGGCTGCTTTTTCAATCCACGCGCTTCGCAGCTACCGAACTTTTTCTCTGCTGATCTAAGTTGGACAACGACCTGCGAACTGCATGCCTCCAGTTCCTTCCAGGTTGCAAAAGGGTATCTTTCACCCTGTCACGGTCTGAGCGCCTTTTCCAACAATTTCATCAGTTCCTGCCGCATCCAGATACGAATTGATTCATACTCCGAAACGCCGATCAAATTACGCCACTCATGCGGGTCGGTCTGGTGATCATATAGCTCTTCTTCACCGTTGCTGCACAGGGTGTAGCGGTAGCGCTCAGAGCGGACGGAGTGATGTACACCCGTATCGCCGCGCACAGAGACCAGTGCGACAGGCGCTCCGCCCCAGATTTCCCGTTCGGGGTCTTCGAGCAGAGCGCGCAGGGAGTGCCCTGCCAGCGGGCAGCTGTGCGTCGAAGCATGCGGCTCAGGCGGCAGACCGCACAGGTCGACCAGCATGGGGTAGATATCCACCAGCGATACGGCCTTTCGGCAGGCGCGGTCTTTGGTTGAAATGCCCGGCGCAGCTACGATCAGCGGCACCTGCCCGCCTTCCTCCCAAAGCGAATCTTTGAAGATATATTCTTTCTCTCCCATGTGGTAGCCGTTATCGCTGGTGAAAACCACAATGGTGTTATCCAGGTATGGGCTTTGCTCCAAAGCATCCAGGATCACCCCCACCTGATCATCCATAAAGGCAATGCACGCCAGGTACGCCTGCACCCATTCTTTCAAAAGCCGCCCGCCGCCTTCGTGCATCATGCGATACATCAAAAAGCCAAAAGGGCGGTGGTCGATCAGGGCGCGCGCGCAGTCTTCCATATCGCCTTCCAGGATCGGCGGGATTTGCAGCGTATCCAGCGGAAACAGGTCGAAATATTTTTGTGGCACGTTGAGCGGCGAGTGCGGTTTCATGAACCCGGCAGCCAGGAAGAATGGCGCAGTGTGCCTCTCCTTGAGTTTCGCGGCAATCCAGGCGGCTGTCTTTTCATCCGGCAGCGGATCGCGCTGCATATCGCTTACGTAGTGATAAGAACTGCCGTCTCCATTTCGTATATCGCTGCCCCTGGGTAAGGCATCTTCCAGCGGACCGAACGCAAGCTCAATCGCATGCCGAAAGCGCTTGCCATCCAACCAGAAGCGGTCGACACCCTCATAACGGCGCACATAGTCTGCTAAAGCGTTTCCCTCGCATAAAAACAGGCGGTCATCGCGCAAACGGGGTCTTTTTGCTTCACTGTCCCACAGGTAAGGTCCGTAATCCGTCCCGTAAGCGAACTCCGTCCACCAGGTGGGGTTGTACGCCCCCTGGTGAAACACCTTGCCTGCGCCATACACCCCATAGCCGTTGTCTTTAAAATACTTCGGCAGCATCACTGCATCCCGAAGCAGCGGGATATCCGCGTACCGGCTGCGCTCCATGGTGTTGTTAATGTGGAGGCAGGTCTGCTGGTTATCCCAAAGCTGGTAATGCCCCGTGGTGTAGGGGTAAAGCCCGCTTAAAAGGCTGTTGCGCGAGGGCATGCAAATCGGGCAGTTGCTGTGCGCATTGGTAAAGCGCACGCCCTTTTGCATCAGGCGCTGCAGGTTGGGGCAGGCTGCCGCCGGGCTGCGCCCCATCCCGGCAATGGCGTTGTTCAGGTCGTCGCAGATGATGAGAAGAACGTTGGGTTGACTCATGTGCAGGGCATCTCCTGATGCTGGGTCAGCCTGTCTTTGAGAGGAATAACCGAGGCTGTCTAAAAAGCATGATTGGGGGCTATGCGCCCGGACGCTTTATCCATCCGAACCTTTTGAAATTTCGAAAGCCTGATCAATCTGCCTGGATAAAGTCTTATCCTGACCGTGAAGGTGGAGATCGCTTCACTCCGTTCGCAATGACAGACATGGCGCAGCAAAACCATATTTTGATACTTTGCAAAACTTGCTCGTGCCTCGCCCATACCCTGGAGTTTACCGCTTTAACCCCGACATGACAATGCCCTGGACGTAATAGCGCTGGGCGAAAAGATAGACCAGAATAGGGGGCAAAGACATCAGCAACGATGCCGCCAGGAGCAGCGGCTCGCGCGGCTCGCCGCCCATATCCGGACCAGTTTGGAAGAATCGCAGACCAACCGAAATGGGGAATTTCTCGGTAGTGCGCAAAAAGATCATCGGATCAATAAAGCTGTTCCACGCACCCAAGAAAGCAAAGATCGCTACCGTTGCCAGGGCGGGTTTAATCAACGGAAGGATTACATCCCATAATATACGCAGCGGTCCGGCGCCATCAATTTCCGCCGCTTCGTCCAGATCAAGTGGAATCGACATGATAAATTGACGCAGCAAGAAAACCAAAAAAGCGTTTACCGCAAAAAATTCTGGCACTGTTAACGGTAACCAGGTATCGATCCATTTGAGTTGGTTATATAAGATAAACCGCGGGACAAGGGTCAGGTCAGGGGGCAAGATGAGAGTGCCAACGAGCAGGATAAATAGTACATTTCGCCCACGGAAATTAAACCGCGCGAACCCGTAAGCGACCAGTGTCGAAGACATCAAAATTCCAACGATCGTAATCGCGGTGATGATCATCGTATTTTGGAAGAACTTGGTTAGAGGTACGATGGTGAAAATGCGCTCATAATTGTACCAACGCGGTTCTAAAGGAAACAAACGGGGTGGGATGATAAATATTTCTGTTGGTCCTTTTAGTGAGGAGGAAATGGACCAAACAAAGGGAAACATAAAAATAATCGAGAGAACGATCCCAAGAACTACCAATATCAGGCGATTAATCGAAAATGGTTTTTTATACTGAAGAATATTAATGGATTCATTAGCCGGTAATACACTTTTCACAGTCATGGTTAATCCCCCGCTTCGTAATAGACCCAATATTTTGAGCCAACGAATTGAAAAATAGTCAGCAGGATGACTGCCATAAAGAAAATCCAACCAAGCGCTGAAGCAATCCCCATATTATTGTATTTAAACGCATTTTGATAAATATGGATCAGGTAGAAATAGGTAGCGTCTTCTGGTCCACCTACCGACCACGCGCCCGCAGCGGTCATAAATGGCAGCGCAAAAACGCGCAACCCTCCAATGGTGCCAACCACCAGAACATAAAAAAGAGTAGGGCTGAGTAACGGCAACGTTACATTGGTAAACACTTCCCAGGCATTTGCCCCATCCACTCGGGCGGCATCGTACAATTCAACCGGCACTCCTTGGAGACCTGCCAGGAATATAATCAGATTTGCACCGCCAACCGTCAGCCAGAAATAGATCAACATGAGAGCGGGAATTGCCCAGGCTGGATCTAACAACCAACCGGGTCCTTTCACTCCGATCAAACTCAAAACACTATTTACGGGACCATACGTTGGTTGAAGAATCCAATTCCACAATAACACCCCAGCAACCAGTGGAGTCAGCGTAGGGACAAAAAATGCAACCCGATAAATTCCGTTACCAGCCACTTTGCTGTTGATCAACATCGCTAAAGAAAGAGAAATTGTAACCCCAATCACGACGACACTGACTGCCCAAACCACTGTTCTGCGCACAGATCCCCAGAAAAGTGGATCTTTGTTAAATATGTAATTGAAATTTTCTAACCCACTAAATATAGGGTCGGCGACCAGATTGTAACGAAAAAAACTCAGCACCAACGACGCCAGCATCGGTCCAGCGGTAAACGTAATAAAACCCAATATCCAGGGCAACACCAACAAAAAACCAGTCAGTTCACGTTGACGAGCGCGGGTAAACCAGGGGCGTTTTAATTGAGCAGGTCTGAGTGATGAGACGGCTGACGCCATTAATCCTCCTTTTGCTTAACCTTTCAATAAATGTAGGGGCAAACTCTCGTCTACCCCTACGATCAACACGAATGCACTTCCTTATAATAATCTACCACATTCTATTCTTCAGGATTACGCTGGAGGCATATCCAATACTGCCTGGACTTTCTTTTGCAGGTTGGCAATCTCGGTCTTGAAATCATTGGCTTCATTCATAATGCCTTCCACACCAGAGGCAAATGCCTGGTTAAATTCGGATACCCGCGCATTATGCGGCAATGTCCAGCCTTTTGCCACTGTCAGCCATTGCTTCACTTGCTGATAGCTGGGATCCGTGGAGAGCGGTTCTTTTTCCCAGTTTGCCTTGATCGGTGAAGGGGAAAATCCAGCGCCTAGTAAAGCTTTCGCCGTATCCGGGTTAAGGACGATGTACTTAAACCACTCCATACAGGCTTGAGCCTTTTGAGATTTCGCATTGATGCAGAAGAAATCGATCCCCACAAAGGTACCTCTTGTTCCATTTGGTCCGGAAGGAGCCGGAAATGCCTGCCATTTGAAATCTTTAACCGTGTTCTTAATATTTCCAAAAGCAGCCGCGTTAACCGACCAGGATGCCACCAGTTGATTGACATAATCATTGTCAACCAGTTCTGCCTTCTTAGGACTGACTTTGTATTTATTCACGAGGTCGCGCATGAATTGCAAGCCCTTCATTGAAGGTTCGGTATCAACAGTTGCTTTCTTGCGCTCCTTCGGTTCGATCCAGTCTCCTCCAAAAGACATGATGAAGAGCAAAGAATTCTGAGCATTATAGTCGAAGCGATAAGCAAACCGTTTTTTATCGGTCAAAGTGTTCAGGTAATTCTGTACCTTGGTTACCGCTTCGATCCACTCTTTCTCGTAGCTCCATTCCCACTTTGGAAGCGGAGCGCCAGCCTTTTCCCACAGGTCAAGGTTGATTGGCATGGAACTCCAACCCGCGTGGATGCCAATTGGCACAGCATACGCTTTTCCATTCCATTTGATTAATTCATTTGCCGAATCAAAAAACTGTTTAGGATCCCAGGCGGGATCAGCAGCTAGCAAACTGTCCAGAGCCATCGCGGCGCCTTTGGCTGCAAAGTTATACATGATTCCAAATGGATAGGTATGATAGGCATCGCCTAACTGTCCGCCTGCGACCAGGGTGTTTAGTTTGGTGTCATAATCGGCAAATGGCGTCAATTCAACTTTCAAGGTGATTTTTGGATTAATTTCCTTGGTAAATTTCTCCGCGTATGCCAGCCAAAAATCACCCTGTGAGCCTGTACGACCGTGGAAAATGATTTCAACCGGTCCCGCGGGGGCAGCTGTCGCGGCAGGTCCCGCTTTGGTTGGCTGGGCAGGCGTGGTGCAGGCAGAAAGCGCCAGCCCGGCTGCGCTCATGCTCATCGCCTTCAACAAGTCGCGCCGGCTCATTTTTCCGCTTTTGGTTTGGAACTTTTCGCTCATTTCAGATCCTCCTCTTTCATAATAAGTTGATTTGCCTTTCTCGAACAACACACAGCCCTCTCCAGGCTGTGGAAATTCCAGATCAAGAGAACTCTTTCAATACTTCGCTGCCCAATCATCACTATGGATACGCGCCAAAATCAACTGCTTCTTTCTTCTGCCAATCACATCCGCAGCGGGTAAGTTTTCAGCCAGTCCGCCACAGCTTTGATCTTTTCTGGCGGGCAGGCGGGCGGCTGCACACCACCTGAGGTCAGGATGATGCCGCGGTGATGGGGTAATTCATCCAGCGAACGCTCAATCGTAGCGATGATCTCATCCAACGGTCGCAGCCACAGCGCAGCGTTCGTCCCGCCAATCAGGCACACGTTTGGGCAGGCTTGTCTGCCATCCAGCAAATAGGTATTGCCAACCGTTGGGGAGGTAAAGGCTTCAAACGCCTCGACCGGCATATCCGCCAGCATAGGCAGCAGCCGTTTGAGGTGTCCGCACATATGCAGTTCCATGTTGCGCCCGGCAGCCCGGCTGATGCGGGCGTAATCCATGATATGATGGTACGAATAACGGCGGTACTGGGCGGGCGAGATCAGTGTGGTAGAGGTGTTCTCAACCATCGTCAATAAATCTGCCGGGCTATACTCAACCATAATTTCGGTTGCCCGCACCAATACCCGGTGCGCAGCAGCAAAGAGTTCTTCTACATCTTCCTGGTAATCATTTAAGAAATAGTGGGCATTCTCGATACCTGCCAGCCATTCGACGAAATGCATCAACGGCGATTCACCGATCGGCGTCCCAACAATTCCCTTATCGCCCACCTCTTGATACGTCTGCCGCGCTTTTTCTAACCCCTCTCGATCCAGGTCAACCTCCAAGTCGCCGTAATAGGCTATCATGATCTTCAATGTCTCTTGATTGCGGATGGGGAATTCCACCGGATGCCAGGATACAGAGGGCGGATCGAATTTCAGGATCTGCTCGGTTACCCCGACCGGGGTGTTATAAACAATGCGCTGCGTATGACCATCATTATGGATTTCTTTTTGCGCGCGATGATGAATTTCCTTGTATATTTTCGCCACCCCATACCTGGGGTCTGTGCCCATCCAGGCATGGAGTTGTTCGTTATTCCAATCCCGAAACGGCGGTTTTTGGTTCTGCGGATAGGCGGCGTCCAGCTTCGGCCAGTAAACCAATCGGTCAACCGGCTGCATCTTGATCGAAGCCAGCCAACGCTCCTTGGGAGACATACTGTTCATTTGGTTTTCTCCATGCGTTGATTAAGGGGCGAGCGAGTATATCATTTTCATTATATAAAAATGAATTAACTCAATCTACGTGATTTATGCCAAAAATCGGACAAAAAAATGCCTTATCACCAGATCAGGTGGATGGCATTCCATGCTCTTCTCCATACCTGGGCTGCAGAATGTGGATTGCTGCCGCCAGGCATTCTAACGCCTCTCCCTGCGCAATTCCACCATGTTGAGTAAATATCAGCTTGCTTCCTCTTTGCTCCAGGATATCCTCGGCGTAACTGGTCGCGGTTAGCATAACAACCGGGATCTTCGCCAGGGCTGGATCAGCCTGCATGGAACGCATCACCTGAAAACCATCCATCTCCGGCATTTTCAGGTCGAGAAGCAATAAATCAGGGGGATTCGCCCGCATAATTGCCAAACCTTGCACACCATCATACGCCCGTCTGAAATGGAACCCCATGCCTTGGTGGTTACTCTCGCGCGACTCAAACATGCGCTCGACCAGTTGGATAAATCCCCGGTCATCATCCACGATCAATATATCCTTTACCCCGCCTACCTGTTCTGCCAGTCTGGCTATCTGCTGCGCCGTAACCGGCTTCGTCAGGCAGGCGATCGCGTTTGTGTCTGCCGTCAACCAGGCGCTGCTGGGAAAAGAACACTGTACCAACGGCACCGGCAATGGCAAATCTGGCAATGGCTCATCCTCATGCGCCGGTGAAGTATTATATATAACCGCGCGCGGATGATATTGATTAACCATCTCTTCCAGCCGGTCTTTTTCCTGCAACTGAATCACGTCAAATCCCTCCACCCGCCGCTGGATCAGGTTTACCACCGTAGGATCTGAATCAATCACCAGCAAGCAGGGTCGCCCCTCCTGCCAGGGCGAATGATAAGGTTCTTCGATCATAAAGCGGTGCATGACGGCGTAGTGTTCCTGGACTGGTAAAGTAAAAAGGAAAGTTGACCCTTTGCCCACCTGGCTTTCCACCCAAATCTGTCCGCCGTGAGCTTCGATTAACCGTTTGCTGATGGTCAACCCCAATCCAATTCCACCCTTTTTCCGGCTCAGCGAGGAATCCACCTGAAAGAATTCATCGAAAATGGATTTCCGCTTGTCCTCAGGGATACCCGGACCGGTATCAGATACCCTGATTACGACTTCGTTATTTCCTCTCCGGGCTTCTAACCGCACCACCCCTTCCTCAGTGAACCGGCGAGCATTGTTCAACAGGTTGAACAATACCTGATGAATGCGGGTGGGATCGATGGAGAGCGCCGGTAGATTCGGCTCGATCTCCGCTTCAAAGCGCACCTGCCCCAAACGAAACAGGTCTTTTCCCATCATTGCCGCCTCTTCCAGGAAAGGTGTTAAGTGAACTGTTTCGGGGTTGAGCGGAAAACCAGCCATCTCAAACCGCGCCAGGTCGAGAATGTCATCGATCATTTGCAGCAGATAGCGGCTGCTGCGGTAGATCTGTAAAATATCAGTGCGCAGCGCCTGCGTCCAGGTCACACCGCGATAGACTTGCGGGGTAAGATGCATGACTTCTGTAAAACCTAAAATCAGGTTCAAGGGGGTGCGCAATTCGTGACTGATGTTGGCGGCGAACTGCTCTTTCATCCGCCGGGCTTCATCCGCCCGCTGGCGCGCCTGCACCAGTTCCAACTCGGTGCGGCGTTGGCGATCATTTGCCAGTTTTAATTCTTTTAACACCCGGCTCATTTCACTGCGCTGTTCACGGGCTTCTTCCAGCATCTTACGTGTTTGAAATTGCATCGAGCGCGTCCATTCCAATGCGGTATAGAGCGCGCTTACCGTCGCGCCAGCAATCAACAGACTGATCCCCAATCCCGCTATCCATTCTGCCAATGGATAGTCGCGCTGACCCGATAAAACCAGCCATAACATTTGCCCTAACACCAGCGCGCCAATCAGGTATTGCGAGCGGTCAACTAGAATCGCGCTGATAAAAATCAACAGAATGGCTGCATATGGCAGCGCAGGATTGGTGAAGAGCTGCATCGCCGCCATCCAACCTGCCCATAACACCGCCACGAGCCACAAGCGAGCCGACACCGGTTGACGTCCAGACAATAACGCAATGACCACGGACACCACCATTAACACAAACGACAGACCAAAAGCAGTAAGGGAAAAATTATCCCTTACGGTTAGCGTTAGCCAGGCGCTAAACCCAAACAACCCAGCCAGAATCAAGCCCAGCCGCCGGGTTAATTGGGTGCGCAAATCTTCCAGATTATCATCCGTGCGGAAAAGAGCAAAAAAGGCATTCATCACAAGCCTGCCTGTCGAATCGCTGTTAAGAATTCGTCACGGTTGAGGGGTTTTGCCAGCAGCATACTCGCGCCAAATGAACGCGCCAGACGCGGATCGTTGAACACGGAACAAACAATCACCGGAATCTCCCGCGTAGCCTCCACGCTTTTTAATCGCTTCAGCACCTGCCAGCCATCCATGCCCGGCATCATCACATCCAGGATGATCGCATCCGGCTCAAGCTGACCAGCAAGCCGTAAGCCTTCTTCGCCATTGCGCGCATTCACCAATCGGCAGCGCCTGCCGGAGAGAAAGCGCTCGAGTAACAATCCTAATCCCTCGTTGTCATCAATCACCAGCAATGTAGGAGGAGGGTTGGTTTCAAATACGATTCTCCACACATTTTTTTTGCCAGGCAGTAGTTCAAGTTTCCACTCGATATGGCTTAACAACTGCTCCACAACGGGCTCCAATTTGCTGCCCGTAAGCACCTGATCTTTCAATTCAACCTGCACATCCATTCCGCGCATTCCGACTTGTTCAAAAAATTGGATCTCCAGATCGCCAGGCTGGCTGGATTGGATCAAACGGCTTAAGATTGAGATCAATGCCTGGCGTGCAATCATGCGATCGGTCAACACAATCATGTTTTCAGGGTTGGGTAGCAGAACCAAACGACTGCCATGATCTTTCGCAAGCGGCGACAATTCCTGGCAGACTTCCTGCGCCAGATAAACCATGTCCATTGGCTCAAAATGCACCCGCAAATGTTCAATCTCATTTGGTATCAGGTTTTGCAGGGTAGGGCTGCTGAAATTCTGCCAGCGCTCACCCAGTTTCGACCACAAAATGGCGGCGACACTCTGCTCTGCGCGCCTTAATTCGCGGTTCGTTTGCCGGATCGATATTCCCAATTCCTGAGCGCATTGCTGAAGGGGAATCTCCTCCAAATACCGCAGGTTGAGAATATGGTACATACGCGCACGGGGAGAGGCAATTGGCGGATTGGGTCCGGGGCTGAGCGCCTCAATGGCTAAAAGAATTTCCTTGCGGATGGTTTCCCATCCCGATTCCTGGCGCAAACCACTGCTTGAATCCAAAGCCGCTGAAAGAGAATGGTTTTGCAGGTAACCAAAATCGTGCAGATGTTCGAGCAAGTCTTTTACCTGGCGGGTAAATTCCTCGCTGGGAAGAGGGATTTGGGGAGCAGAGGGTTGAGACAACATATCCGTTCCTGGGGTGATTTTTGATATTGTACTGGTTTTCATCTCCATTGTATCCACTCTTCCCCTGTTTTTTTTCTTTTTCATCCATTAAAATCGAAGTAGAGGAAATATTATGACCATTGAACCCACCCGCGACCGGGTTGATCCGGCTGAATTGAACACAACTCCCATCCGCCGTCCGCCCTGGATCCGGGTGCGCGCTCCCGCGGGCGAAACCTACGATTGGCTGCAAAAATTGATGCGCCAGAAGGAACTGCACACCGTCTGCGAAGAAGCTGGCTGTCCCAATATGGGTGAGTGCTGGGGTGCAGGCACGGCTACTTTTTTGATGATGGGCGATATTTGCACCCGCACCTGCGGTTTTTGTGATGTCAAACGCGGAAAACCCAATCCGCTCGACTGGGCAGAACCCGAACGGGTTGCCCAGGCAGTCAAAGCAATGGGGTTGAAACATGCGGTGATCACCAGTGTCAACCGCGACGACCGCAAAGACGGCGGTGCGCCGATCTTCGCAATGGTCATCCGCCGCATCCGCGCTCTGGCGCCCGGCTGCTCGGTAGAAGTGCTGATTCCTGATTTTAAGGGCAGCATCGAAGCGCTGCGCATTGTCATGCAAGCCCGCCCTGAGATCCTTAACCATAATGTGGAAACCGTCCCACGCCTGTTCAAACTGGTGCAGCCCCAAGACCGCTACGAATGGGCAAAACAAACTCTCAGCAATGCCCGCCGACTTGACCCAGACGTGCTGACCAAGTCAGGGCTTATGGTGGGACTGGGGGAAGAAATTGAAGAGGTCAAGGCAGTCATGCGTGATCAGCGCTCGTGGGGTGTCGACATTTTGACCATCGGGCAATACCTTCAGCCCAGCCGCCGTCATTTACCGGTTGCCCGCTTTTACACGCCGGATGAGTTTGAAGAATTGAAGCAATACGGTCTGGAGATTGGCTTCAAATGGGTGGAAAGCGCTCCCCTGGTGCGCTCTTCTTACCATGCCGCTGAACAGGTGCGGGCGCTGAGCGCTGTTCATCAACAATTGTACGGATGATATATAGATCCGCTTTTCACACTGGTCGAACAGGTTATCTACCCCTGCTCCTGACCAGCTAGCTGCTTGCACGGCACGAATTCAAACATCGCTGGAAGTTGTATCAGAGTTCCCATCGAAAAAAAATCACATCCGATTGACAATGGTATTTATGGTAAACTTTCATCTGATCAAATAATCGGGAAGTTCTTATGCCACCTATTTATCCGTTTACTGCTATCGTCGGGCAGGAGCGCATGCGCCGCGCCCTGGTTCTCAACGCGGTTGACCCGCGCATTGGCGGCGTTCTAATTCGCGGTGAACGCGGCACGGCAAAATCGACTGCTGCCCGCGCCCTGGCTGCCCTGCTGCCAAAAGTGCAGGTGGTCAGCAATTGCCGCTTTGGCTGTGATCCTGAAGCCCCATCCACCTGGTGCACCGAATGTCTGGAGAAAAAAGAACGAGGCGAACCGCTTCCGGTCGCTTCTCGCACTACTGCTTTCATTAACCTGCCCGTTTCTGCCACCGAAGACCGTGTGGTCGGAACGCTGGATATCGAAGCCGCCATCCAAAAAGGTGAGCGCCACTTTGAGCCAGGTGTTCTGGCGGCTGCCAACCGCGGATTGCTATACATCGATGAGGTCAACCTGCTGGATGACCATGTGGTGGATGTGTTACTCGACGCCGCCGCAATGGGGATGAACATCGTCGAGCGCGAGGGCATTTCCTTCTCTCACCCGGCACGCTTTATTCTGGTCGGCACGATGAACCCCGAAGAAGGTGATCTGCGCCCGCAGTTACTCGACCGCTTCGCGCTTTCGGTGGAAATCTACGGCATCCACGACGCCCGCCAGCGAGTGATGATCATGGAGCGCAACCTGGCGTTCGAAAGCGACCCGTCTGCCTTTTATGAAACCTGGCGCGCCAAAGAAGAGGAACTCTCTCGCCAGATCGAAAACGCCCGGCGCCTGGTCAGCAAAGTAACCTACACCTCCCGCGACCTGCTTTCGATTGCCTCCCTGACTGCCTCGCTGCAGGTAGATGGACACCGCCCAGACCTGGTGATCTTGAAAGCCGCACGCGCCCAGGCTGCTTTCGAGGGTCGCAGTGCGATTACCGACCGCGATATTGCCCTGGCAGCCGAATTAGCCCTGCCCCACCGCCTCAAGCGCACCCCCTTCCAGCAGGCAGAAATGACGATGGAAGACCTGCAAGAGCAGATAGAGCAATTGCAAGGCGCAGCCAAGACTGGAACCCCTAAAGAAGGCGAACAGGAAGAAGCTCAAGAACAATCCGGGCAAAAAAAAAAGTAACTGACGGCGATACCAGCGAAGAACAGTCTCAGGAACCACCCAGCGAACCCAGCCTGCAGAATATTTTCGACCAGGGCGATACCCGTTGGTGGGATGGCGGCAAAAAAATCAAAACCGGCGAACAATTCGAGCCGCGCCGCCTGGATACGCCGCTGGACAAAATGATGCGCAAACAAGGCGGGCGCCGATCGCGCACCTATTCCGATCGTCGTCGCGGACGCTATATCATGGCGCGCCCCTCCGCCGGTCGAGCCGATGACCTGGCTTTTGACGCCACCATCCGCGCCGCTGCTCCCTTTCAGCGCAGGCGCAGCGGGCTGAAACGCCAGCGGAATGTGGCTTTTGCGGTGCGTTCGGATGATTACCAGCGCAAGGTGCGCGTGCGGCGCGCTTCGAACCTGGTGTTATTTTTAGTGGACGCTTCCTGGTCAATGGCGGTAGCAGAACGGATGGCAGCCACCAAAGGCGCGATACTCTCTCTGCTGACCGATGCCTACCAGCGACGCGATCGGGTGGGCTTGATCACCTTCCAAAAAACACGCGCCAACCTTGTCCTCCCGCCTACCAACTCTGTTTTACTGGCTGAGCAAGCTCTGCAGGACATCCCGGTGGGCGGTAAAACACCCCTCTCTGCCGGTTTGGCGCTGGCGTTTGAGGTGCTGATGCGTGAAAAAACACTGCACAAAGATGTCTTGCCCTTGCTCATCATCCTTACGGATGGGGCTGGCAATGTCTCGATGGGCTCTTTGCCCCCTCAAGAAGAAGCCAACCGCTTTGCTGAATTAATTGCCGAAGAAGATATTCACAGCGTGGTGATTAATATGGAACATGTCGCGTTTGACCAGGGCCTGGCGCAAAGCCTGGCAGACCACCTTGACGCGCCGTGTTACACCATCACCGACCTCAAAGCGGAAAACCTCTACCATGCAGTGCGGCAGGAGATCAACCAGGTCAACAGCCAATCGATTGTTTTTCATGAAACACGGAAATAGGGAAACATGGGGAAGGATACGCAAATCCGAGTAGGTCTTGAGAACGGCAACGAAGGGCGCTCGATCGCCTGGGCGCTGGATTACCCCGGCTGCTTCGCCTACGGCGCGGATGGCTCTGAGGCGCTGATCCATCTGCTGCGCGCTTTGTTGAAATATCAGGAATGGATTGAGAGCCACACACCACATTCCTGGGTCGAAATTGGTGACTTTGACATCCGCGTGGTTGAAACATTTGATGGATACACGATCAACCAGGACTACGAGCTGGCTGCGGAAGGATACCACGTAGACGCCTTTTTCCGCGACGATTGGCGCCCGCTGACCCAGGTAGATATCGAGCGCGGATTAACCCTGCTGCGTTGGAGCCGCGCCAACCTCCTTGAGGCAGTTGAAGACCTGTCTGCAGAACAACTCGACCGCACTTATCCCACTGAACGCTGGAGCATCCGCGGCATTTTGTCGCATGTGGCAAACGCTGAAAACTGGTATCTCGACCGATTTAACCTGCCAACGCCAGCCGAATCAACGGATGTCTTTGAGCGACTGGTGGTTGTGCGCACTCACCTCGAAACCATGTTACCATCCCTGGCGGGAAAAGAATGGGTGGTGGGGGTTGACGGTGAATTGTGGAGTCCGCGCAAACTGCTGCGGCGCTGCCTCTGGCACGAGCGCGATCACACCGGGCATATCCATCGCCTGGCGCTTTCTTAATGGATGATTATCAAAACAACAGCCTGCCTGTCTATGTACAGGCAGGCTGATTGACAAACGGATTCGCTATGGAGATCAATTCCTCACTTACCGGCAATAAATCTACCAGACGGCAGACAATAGCTGGTCAAGTTTGAATGCTTTATCCCACCCATCTTACTGCTGGGCAACCTCAGAGACGCTGAGTAGACCAAATAAAATGAACACCACACCTACTGCGATATATACGGCAACCATCTTACACCTCTTTTCCTCTTACTATACTTAACACACATATCGGCAAAAAAGTTCCCAAAATTGCGGGAAAATTTCAACATATCAAATTTGTTAGGTTCTCATTCCTATTTTCTGTGAGGAGAAAAAGTCCCCCTCCCAGAAGTTCCTCAAATACCAGGAGCAGCGGTGTGCGTTGTTGTCCGGCAGCTACCCTATATCGCCTTAATCTCATCATATCTTAATCAGATTAAGGTTCAAGAAAAATTTCATAAATTTCTCATGTATATCTACGCGCCAATTGAAAAATCGTTTCATCGATTTGGCTGTCTCACTCTTGAAAACTTCACCCCGAAACCAGTAAAATCAAAGAGAGGAAAATGCCGGAATGGAAAATCCTTCTGAGATGCTCGATACTTTAACGACACGCGGCAAATTGTTTCAACCGGAAGCGGGTGATGCGGTGCGCTGCCTGGCTTGCGCCCACCGCTGCCTGATTAAGCCGGGCAGGCGGGGTATTTGCAAGGTGCGCTTCAATCAAAACGGAGAACTGCGAGTACCCTGGGGATATGTGGCTGCTGCCAATGTCGATCCAATCGAAAAAAAACCGTTTTCCCACGTTTTGCCTGGCGCCACGGTATTAACGTTTGGCATGTTGGGCTGTGATTTCCATTGCAGCTATTGCCAAAACTGGCAGACTTCTCAAACCCTGTGCGATCCAGAAGCGGATATCGGCGCAGCCTATATCCGCCAGGTATCCCCAGAACAATTGGTATCCGCCGCCCAGCGCAGCGGCGCTCAATTGATTGCTTCCTCGTATAACGAGCCGCTAATCACAACGGAATGGGCGGTCGACATATTCAAAATTGCCAAGGCTGCCGGTCTGCAATGCGCGTATGTATCCAACGGCAATGCCACGCCAGAAGTGTTGGATTACCTGAAACCTTACCTGAGCGCTTATAAAATCGATTTAAAAAGTATGCAAGATCGACACTATCGCCAACTGGGCGGCGTATTGAAAAACGTGCTCTCCACCATCCAGCGCGCTCACGAAATTGGACTGTGGGTAGAGGTGGTCACTCTGGTAGTGCCAGGTTTTAACGACAGCAGCGAAGAACTTTGGGAAGCAGCCCGATTCCTGGTTTCCGTTTCGCCTGATATCCCCTGGCATGTTACTGCCTTTCACCCCGACTACAAAATGGATGATACACCACCCACCCCGCCTTCCACGCTGCTCAAAGCTGCTGAGATCGGGCAGGAAGCTGGTCTGCGCTATGTCTATGCGGGTAATCTGCACGGGCGGGTTGGCACGTACGAAGACACGATCTGCCCCTCGTGTTCGCAGGTGCTAGTCCACCGTCGGGGATACGTCATTCTCGATTATCGGTTAACCTCCGATGGTAAATGCCAACGCTGCGGCACTGCAATCGCCGGGATATGGCACCCAGATCCGCGGCAGGTCAACCTGAAAGGCAATGGCATGCCCTGGCGCGCGTGGATTTAACCAGGAGTTATGGAGCAGCCGTTGGAGTTGAGGTTGGTGCGCTGGGGTAACTGGTGCCATTCGGGGTAGGGGTAGCAGTAAACAGCGCAGTGGGCGTCAGGCTGGGTGTAACCGTGCGCGTGGCGGTGCGAAATGGGGTATTGGTTGGGAGAACTGCCTGAGTACCTGGTTGAGGAACGACCGGCGTAGGCAGCGGTGTGCCCAGATTGATCCAGGGGGTAGGTGTGGGAGTCGCCAGGCTGATCGATGAAATATCTTCCACATAATCAATTGCCCCCTGGCAGGCAGGCTCCAAGCGCCGCCGGACGTTCTCCCAGGTAATCGGCTCGCCCAGGCGCACAACTGCCTGCACGGCATTGCTCAGGCAGCCCGGACCGGCGTTGTAATTGACCAGGGTAAACCGCCATAGGTCATCGTAGCGGCTGACCTGTCCGGGCGATTTCCGCGTGGTGTTATAAAGCACCTGCGCCACCTGCTCGCAATTCGCCAGCAGCCCCTCGGCAAAAATGCGCACACTGAAATTCGCCTGGCTCAAGTCAACGCCGGAGGTGCACTCCGGGCACGAGGCGTTTACCTGCCGCACCAATGCGCCGCGCAGCATGTTTTGCTCTGCAGCGCCTAGCGCGGCAAACCCTTTTCCGCACGATTCTTTACTCAGCACCAGCGGGCAGAACTGCTTATAAAAATCCGGATTCCAGAGCAAGACCGTGTCGGCGCCGTTTTCGGTCAGTTGACCCAAGCCAGCTTCTTTCAAACTCCGGTAGATGCCTGGCCAAAACTGGCTTTCGCGGCTGAAGATATTCTTCATGACCTGGGCAGGCACGCCAGTGTCAGCCGCGACCCGCAATATTTCCTCGTCAAAGCGATTTTGCCACTCGATCAATTTGCTGCGGGCAGCTTCTACCCCGCAGGGATTGGCAACCCGCGGCGACTGTATGCCCCCCGCCGGACAACTGCTTGCATCCACCTCACCATTTTGAATTAAAACCGCCGCCAGCAAGTAATAAGGAATTTGCGATTGAAGCTGAGCCGCATTCTCAGGAGAGGTCAGCCAGGCGGGTGGTCCACCTACATCTGGAAAAACCTGCCAGGTTTCTGAACAGCTCGCCAACTTACCCCCGCGCCACTGACTGCTGAGCACATCCACATAATATAAAGTGGAATCGGTCGATTTTGCCTCGGGGTTCATAAAATCTCCCCAAGGCACCAGTCGTACCTGTGCAGTGTAGTGTTTGCTCGCATCTCCAAAGCTGGAATCTGCCCAAAATTCAACTTGCGTACCTCCCATCCCGGTGGGGTGCAGCGGAATCCGGCATTCTGATCCGGGGCAGCTAAACGGTTCGCCGCCAATCGTGCCCTGGATGCGGATGATCTCTTCGTTCGGCAACGGCTCTTCTCCGCTGATCACCAAGTTAGGTTTCACATCGCAGCGATAAGTAGGAGGAACAGGCTCACAACCCTCCAGGGTTACCCAGGCTTTGGGCACGGGCAGTTCAATGGTAATTTCTCGTTCGCCGTCTGAGGTGCCTAAAAAGTGCAAATACAATCCCGGACATTCATGCAACCCTTTCACCTTGCTCAAGTCGCAGGGTGTGGTGATTTTCCATAAGTTAAAATTAACAGGACCGCAAAACGACTTCACCTCATCCGTATCAGGCAGTCCGGGATGTTCTATATGAAATGTGCAGGTTACCCAGTTATCCGCCCAGCGCACCAGCCACCACCAGTGGCGAATATAGGGAACATTGATCTTCAGAATACGTTTGGGTTCTTCTTCGCGCGGGTTGGCAGCACGTGCCGATAGCCCTGCCTGGATTACCAAAGCAGATACTAACACTGCTGCCATACCAACCTGCAGAAAGCGCCGCAAAGAGGGTAATACCTTCCCTTGATATTTTCTCAATTTCATTTACCTGGATAAAACAGGTAAAAGAACGATTAGTAGTAGTTTAGCATAATCATCTGTTGCAACCAAGATACCAGCGGGATGATTTCCATTCGGATTTGTAAACCCATTTTTTGTCTTTTCTGGTTCGAATGAATCCGATCAAATACACTGACAAGATGATGAAACAATTAAATTCTCTGCTTTCATCCCTCTTAGATCGTAGTATAATAAACCCATCGTTTGGAAAATGGCGATGGGGCTCGCCACAACCGTCAATTGACTGATAGCCTCTACTGGAATGTCCGCAGTAGAGGCTATTTTATTTTTACAACAATGGTCAACCATTTTCTAAGGCTTCATCCCCTGACCTAATCATGCAAGAGGGTCTTTTTGAGGAGAATATTCGAATGCCCATTACAAGTATCCTTTATCTCAGTAAAGAAACCACCAACAAGCCGCTTAATGAAGAAAATGTTACACCTCCAGACTATTTTGTCGATCTAAATCTTGACCAGGTTGTCAAAGGAATTACAGTACGCAAGAGCGAGTATAAACTGCTCCCTTTTTTTTATTCCCCTTTGCATGACGCAGATACTATTTATTATCGGCAGGAAGTAGCTCGCGACCTGGATACCGAACACTTGATGGCGGTAATGAAAGAATTTTCGGAAAAAATGGTGAAAGTGCGCCGTTACTTGGCTTTGGTGAGCAAATTAATATACACCTATCACCGTGAAGGCTGGTATCTCGAAGCAGTCCTTGAATACTGCAGGGCTGTCAGCGACCTGACAGAAGAATTATCTCGAATCCAATTAACGTCGCGGGCATTAATTTCTTTCCGGGAATATATCACCGCATATACAAATTCCACATATTTTATCGATCTTAAACAAGAGTCAACCAAAGTCAAGAGTCATTTAGCAGCCATCCAATATAATGTGAAGATCAAAGATAACTGGGTTGGGGTGCGGAAATTCAATGCTGAAATGGATTACAGCCAGGAAATTGAAAAGACATTCGAAAAATTTAAACAAGACGACGTAAAGAATTACCGCATTGACCTGGTTGTTGCTTCAGGAATGAACCATGTCGAAGCCAAAATCCTCGAGTGTGTTGCTAAATTATTTCCAGATACGTTCAAAGAACTGGATGAATTCTGCGCTCATTTTCACAATTTTCTCGATGAAGGTATAGCAAATTTTGATCGAGAAATCCAGTTCTATATTTCTTATCTTGATTTTATTGCGCAATTAAAAGGTCCTTCTTATAAATTTTGTTATCCCAAAGTATCTGCTGAAAATAAAGAGATATATGCGTACCAAACCTTTGATATCGCGCTGGCATACAAGTTCCTTAAGGAAACATCCACCCTCGTGGTAAACGATTTTTACTTGAAAAATCCAGAACGGATCATTGTTGTATCTGGTCCGAATCAGGGTGGAAAGACAACATTTGCGCGGATGTTTGGGCAATTACATTACCTGGCAAGCCTGGGGCTGCCCATACCTGGCAAGGATGCTCAAATGTTCATTCCAGATCAAATTTATACACATTTCGAAAAAGAAGAAGATATTCGCAATCTCCGCGGCAAATTGCAAGATGAACTGGTACGAATTCGGAGCATTTTAGACAAGGCGACATCCTCCAGCGTCATTATCATGAACGAAATATTTACATCGACTACATTGAAGGACGCCATATTTCTGAGCAAGCAGATCATGGAACATATCATTCAATTGGATTGCCTGGCTGTTTGTGTATCTTTTATCGATGAACTATCCGTATTGAGCGAAAAGACCATCAGCATGGTCAGCACCATCGTGCCTGATAGTCCTGCTTTGCGAACCTTCAAGATCATCCGCAAACCAGCAGATGGTCTTTCTTACGCGATTTCGATTGCCGAGAAACATCGCTTGACGTATGACCTGATTAAGGAGCGTATTGTCTCATGAAAGTATTCTTGATGCACAAAGATCGAGATTTTGATTTGAAGCAGCCATTGCTGCCTCATCAACAAGATCTCATGCAAGACCTGGAGTTGAACATCCTGGTTAATGCGATGGCGCTTGGTGATAATTTTTTATCAAATGTCATCCAAAAAGCGATTCTTTGCCCGTTATACTCAGAAGAAGATATCAAATACCGACAGGACATCTTGCAGGATTGCCTTCTTCATTCCACTGTCGTCCGTGAACTTTATCAGATTCCGATCCAAGCAATTGAAAATAAGTTTAAACGGTGGATGGGGATTTTCACCCATTCACCAAGTGGAGTTCTATACAGCGCTGTTGATTTGATGAGCATGTTTGTTGAATTGCTGAAACAACTGAAACAAATTACCGATACCCATGCTCACGAATTTAAATCGGAGGGGTTCAGGCGGTTTTTTACCATGATCCAGTCAGAGCTGACAGATGATTATTTCACAATTGTGGAAAATCACCTGAAAGAGCTAAAATTTCGTAACGGGGTACTTCTCAGTGTTGAACTCGGACAGGGAAATGAAGGAGTCAATTACACTTTGCGACTACCAGAGCAAAGAAAGCGGAATTGGATCAAATCCACATTCCTTAATAGAAGTGCAGTTTACTCTTTTACAATCAGCTCCAGGGATGATGCCGGAAGCCGCGCATTAGGTGATATTAAAGACCGCGGGCTCAACCTGGCTGCAAACGCCCTGGCGCAGGCTACGGACCATATAAACAATTTTTTCAATGTGCTGCGCGTTGAACTTGCCTTCTATATCGGCTGTATCAATTTAAACGAACAATTAACCCAAATGGGATGCCCGATTACTTTTCCATCTCCAACCTCCCCCCATTCTCTGAATCACGCCTTTCGAGGTTTATATGACATTTGCCTGGCATTGACGATAAAAAAACCAGTGGTAGGCAACGATGTGAATGCTGATCAAAAAAACCTGGTCATCATCACGGGAGCCAACCAGGGCGGAAAATCAACTTTTTTGCGCAGCATTGGACAGGCTCAAGTCATGATGCAGGCTGGAATGTATGTGGCAGCCGAAGCATTTTCCGCCAATATCTGTACTGGAATTTTTACGCATTACAAACGTAAAGAAGACGCAACGATGAAAAGCGGAAAGTTAGATGAAGAATTGAGTCGAATGAGTCAGATCGTGGACGCCATCTCGCCTCATGCGCTGGTGCTGTTTAATGAATCGTTTGCGGCAACCAATGAACGAGAAGGATCGGAGATTGCCAGGCAAATCACGAGCGCGTTGGTTGATCGAGAGATAAAAGTGTTTTTTGTCACGCATATGTACGAATTTGCCAGCATTTTTTATCAAAAATGCAATCCAAAACACCTCTTCCTGCGTGCTGAAAGAAAAGCCGGAGGGAAACGAACCTATAAATTGACTGTAGGTGAGCCACTGCCAACCAGTTTTGGACAGGATGTATATATCTCTGTATTTAAATCTCAGGAAAGATCAACTGACTAAAAAGTGGTTTTCAAATTAACGGGAGGCTGGGCAGAAAAAACCAGCCTCCCAGCAAGACGTTTTTCTGTTACCTGACAAAAGCTTTGCGCCCGGCATAGAGTGCCGCGTCTCCCAGTTCTTCCTCGATCCGCATCAATTGATTGTATTTTTCTACCCGTTCACCCCGGCATGGAGCACCTGTTTTCAAATGCCCGGTGCCCATGGCTACGGTAAAGTCGGCGATAAAGCTGTCCACCGTTTCTCCTGAGCGGTGAGAGACCATCGCGCCCCATCCGGCTTTGTTTGCCATCTCGATGGCGGCAACGGTTTCGGTCAGGGTGCCAATTTGGTTGAGCTTGATTAAGACCGCATTGGCGACATTTTCCTCAATACCACGCGCTATTCGCTCCACATTCGTTACAAATAAATCGTCACCGACTAATTCAATCTTGCTTCCGATGGTCTGGTTAAGCAGTTTCCAACCCTCCCAATCATCTTCCGCCAGCCCATCTTCGAGTACCACAATAGGGTATTTTTTGACCCATTCGGCGTACATCTGAACCATTTCGGATGAAGAAACCTTCTTATTTTCTGTGCGTAAGTTGTAATAGCCATCTTCAAAGAATCCACTGGATGCGGGATCCAACGCAATGGCGACCTGATCTCCGGGGAGATAGCCAGCCTTTTCAATCGCCTGAAGGATCAACTCTACCGCTTGCACGTTTGATTTTAAAGCAGGTGCAAATCCACCTTCATCTCCTACTCCAGTCGAGTAACCTCCATTTTTTAATACCCCCTTCAACGACTGGTAGACTTCGCTTCCCCAGCGCAGTGCCTCGCGGAAATTTGGCGCGCCCACCGGTGCGACCATAAATTCCTGCAGATCGGTTCCCTGCCAGTTGGCATGAACACCGCCGTTAAGAATGTTAAACATAGGCACAGGCAGCACTCTTGCAGTCACTCCTCCCAGGTAGCGATACAACGGTAAACCTGTCTCCTCTGCAGCCGCCCGCGCCACTGCCAGGCTGACTCCTAGAATTGCATTAGCTCCTAAGTTTTCTTTATTGGAGGAGCCATCCAGGTCAAGCATGGCTTGATCCACAGCCGCCTGGTCTAAGGCTTCCATCCCAAAAAGCGCATCGGCGATATCATTATTCACATGGTCAACCGCCTGCAAAACACCTTTTCCTCCAAAGCGTCTTTTATCCCCATCGCGCAATTCCAACGCTTCATGAACGCCGGTTGACGCTCCAGACGGTACAGCAGCCCTGCCAAATGCGCCGCTATCTAATGTAACCTCGACTTCTACCGTAGGATTTCCTCGCGAATCAAGTATTTCACGGGCGTGAACAAGATTTATGTTCGACATAATGCATTTCTCCTTATCAAATGAGGTGATGATACATATAGAAAAAAAACCTCTGTCCTTGAATTACTCAAGACAGAGGCTATCAGCCGTGTTCGGCGGTTCGTTAATTTCTGGCGAGCCCCATCGCCAAACCCTAAACAATCTCAATTCGGGACAATGGAAAGTCGATGATTTTGAAGCAGCTAATCCCGAAACTCGATGAAGGTATTATATGTCCAAAGTACTAATTGGACAATGGTATAATTTAAACTATGACAAATATCCAAGGCACTTTCTACCTCATTTTCTTGTCTCTGCACAACCTGCTGCGCTGGTTGGTTATCGTTTTCGCCGTCCTGGCAATTGTGAGAGGATTTTCAGGCTGGCTAAAGAATAAAGGCTGGAGCGCTGCCGACGATCGGGCTGGATTGTTATATGTTTCGCTGTTTGATGTCCAATTATTAATTGGCTTGATCCTGTATTTCTTCCTCAGCCCCACCACCCAAATTGCCCTGCAAAACTTTGGCGGCGCGATGCGGGACACCGCTATGCGTTATTTCGCCGTGGAACATTTTGCCACCATGTTGCTGGCGTTGATTGTTGCGCACGTGGGACGCGCACTCTCGAAGAAAGGCGCTAACGACGGGGCAAAGCATCGCAGGGCTGCCATCTGGTATGCCGTTTCATTTTTGCTGGTATTGGCGTCGATTCCCTGGCCATTCTTGTCAGTAGGAAGACCACTAATCCGCTTCTTCGGTCTGTTTTAAATCATTCGTCCGTTGTAAGTACGGCAGCACATCCGCCGGGTAGGGCAGGATTAAATCCGCACCCGCCCGGCGCAGTTCTTCTTCTTCACCAAAACCACATAGAACTCCCACCGTTTGCGCCCCCGCCGCCTTGCCCGCACGGATATCAACCACAGTGTCTCCGATCATCAATACATTCTCTGAAGGAACACCCAATTCCTTCGCTGCCCAGAAAACCGGGTCTGGGAAGGGTTTGGTATGCACACAGGTTAAGGCGGTTGCAATTGCTTTAAAGAAATGAATTAAGGAATAATGTTCCAAAAACCCCAGCGTTGCGCCAGCATCCCGTGCGCTGATTACCGCCAAAGGGTAATGTGGACATATTGCTTCCAGCATTTCACGAGTGCGAGGGATCATCCAGTAATGCTTTGGACGCGCCAGCGGACGTATGCGGGAAAGCCAATTCGCCAGGTTGGCAACCGTGTTATCGATTCCGTGATGATCCAGAAAATGGTAAAGGGCATTGGCAGGCGATTCTGCCGCCATAATCGCCCAGCGCGCTACAGCATGTGCATCTCGCCGGGGAAAGAGATAGCGCAAAGGTCGGATTACCTTCTCCAGGCTGGCTGTCCACAAATCATCGGTATCGCTCAGCGTTCCATCGACATCGAAACAAATTGCCTGAATACGGGAGGGGTCGAGAGCCATGCTAAAAAATGATCCTCCCGTTTACCAGGGAAACCCGTCTATCGCTTTGCGCGCTGCATCGAGCGCTGCCGCATTTGGTGAGATCAACCAGATCACTTCTTGTGTGTTGCGCGCGAAGATGACGGCTCCATCAGCCGTTTTATCCCAGGTGATCAGGTTGGTTTTGGTTAAATCCGGTTTTCCCCAGCGGTTTTTACCATAGGTTTGCGCCGCTTCCCAAAATTCAACGGCATCTGTTGCAGTGTCCCAACGAGAACGAAAAATCAATAAACCCTGTTTTAGCGCATCATTCCAATAGCAGGCATAGCGATCGCCGCCCCAACCTTCTGCCGCTTTTCGCCCTTCACTTTCGCTTATCCGGGCTGAAACGTTCCATCCTTGGGTTAACACAAGATAGGTATACCACTCTCCCAGGGCATTACGATCAATTTCTTTCCAACCAGCGCCTAAGGCAGCAGCCAGGTCTGGCACAGGGGTATCCAAAATCTTTTCGGCAGGGTATCGTTCGGGATGCAATATCTGCTCGGTGGATATTGGTAATTGTTGATAAAGCGCGTTTACCGCGTTCCATCCACCTTTGTCAAACTGGGTTTGCACAAATTCATACCCTTGCTGGTAGGGAAAAAGGAAATCCAATTTTAAATAAGCGGGCGCAGAATCATAGACCGGGCTTTTATAATTTCGATAAAACTCCTGCGTATCGCGGCGGTCTTGGGCAGTCGCAAAGCGGCTGAACCAGGTTTGCTCCGATAACACCGCATCCCCTTCAATCAACGCCTGTACTGCTGAGCAGTACTCGGTATTATGTTTGCAATATTCCTGGGTAATTTTCAAGCCATTTCGCAAGTCAAAATTTTGATCCTGCAGCACGTGCGTAAACTCATGAGCGTAGGTCGATCGCTCTGGACCATTAAACCCCTTGCCCTTAACGACAAACATCTCCTTCGACTTGGGATCATAATATCCAGCTACCTGCTCGGCATACAAAGCCACGTAAAAATCGTAGAGTTTGAAATCAGGCGAAAGCAAGCCAAACGCGCTTAGAATCCGTGTGTCGTTGGCGGCATCTTCCCGTGAATATTCCGCAAAAAAATCCTTTTCCACCTTCTCGCGCAGCTCCTCCACACTTAACAAACCGCGTTGAACAGGCTGTTTTAACGGCAGCGACCGGTAGGATAACACCTGTCGCTGGATGGTATCCATTTGCCGCGCCAGTTCTGCTGGAATCGATTTGGACTCGCTGACCGGCATGGTAATGAGCGGCAAAGGTGTGCCAGCGGCTGCTGGAGTGCGCTGCCAGGTCGGATTACTATATATCTGCCAGGCGAGCGCTCCTGCGCCAAAAATCGCCAGCAAACTGAGCGCCAGACAGCACACAACCGCCAAAGCCAGGATCGAGAATAAGATATTCTTACGCAAATTCATTCCTCCAGCACTGTCCATTCCTGATCTAAAAACTCAAAACCTTATTCTTCTTCCCCCTCTGGCGTATTCCTCTCGACCTCCTGGATGGCTTCCACAGGCGTGGCGCCTCCGTAAGATACCCGCATTAAACCCGACAGGTAACGGTCCATGACATGCACACAGGGGTAGATCGCGTTACGGATTAAGTCATGGGTCAGGGGTTGACCTTCAAAATCCAGGCTGCTCTTATAGCGCACCTCGCCATCGCCATAATCCATTTCAAAATTTCCAATGCGCATCCCATAATTTGCCCGCGTGATAAATTCTGCCACCGCTGGACGGACTTCTTCAGGTACTTTGATTGGTGCAACGGCATAAAAAATGAATTGTTCCAAATCTACCCGAACGACGGCATAACAGCGCAGTTCGCCGTTTTTCCCGATGTAGTTCACGCTATAGGCGTACTTTCCTTCCATCCGCCGCGGAAACCACTCATCGGCGCGCAAATATTCCCCCAACGTTTCAAATGCCTGCAATCCATTCGCATTCTCAGCCGGGCTGTTGTCCTCTTGATTGTTAAACTCATCATTTTGATCGCTCATCCTGTCCCGTCCTTCCATAAAAAAACGGAGGTATTTACCGCCCATTCTCCTGCTGATGCGTTTGATTATACGGCAAAATCTGCCTGACAACCTGGCGGATACGAATTAGTTTTTTCTCAGATAATCCAGGGCGTAGAGCGCATCACCATAGCCAGGGCGATTTGACAGCGCCTTTTGAAACGAATTAATCGCTTCCTGGCGCTTGCCTTGCCGGTAAAACAACCAGCCCTGCCAGAGTAGAGCTTCTTCGGCGTTCGGCGTTCGCTCCAGGGCATATTTAACGATCACTTCGAGATCTTTATACCTTCCTATGCGAAAATACGCTATGAAAGGTCCAAACTGGTAGCGCAGCATCCGCTGTGGAAGCCCAATCTCGCGGGCGCGGTCATACGCCCTGGCTGCTTCCTCATACCGTTGGAAATAGACCAGGTTCGTGCCATAATTAAACCAGGCAAACGCATTTTCGGGGTACGCTTGCACCTCTTCCTCTGCCTGCTGCAGCGCATTTTGCCGGTTCAAGTCGATATACCAGTCTTTCCCCAAAATGCTTTTAATTTGCGATTCCTTTTCTGGGGGATACACCAATAAATAAACCCGGTTAAACACGTGCCATTCGCGGTCTAAATCCGCATACTTCACTTTACGATCCGCTCCATAAAAGGTGTCTTGTACAATAAAAGTTTGGGTCGCATCATCATAGGCTGTAACGAGCAGGTAATGAGCTGCCCACAAATCGTCATTGAGCCAATACGATTGATCCGACACCATCCCCTCTTCAATCATGACCGGGAAACCGTTCGCAAGCAATTCGCGCAATAACGCAAGGGATCCGTTCACACGATATTCCGTCTTCAACCAGTTCACATTTTTACGCGCATAATTGACCAATTCATCAATATTGACGTTTCGGTCTTCTCGAAAAGGCTTGACTTCGTTGGCGATGACAAATTGGTCGCCTTTCCAGCCATAATATTTCAGGTATAACGCCAGAGTTGCCGGACCACAGTTGTTGATATCCTGCTTTTGATACCCACTGGGGGTTAAAACGATACGCGGCGGCAAAGGAGTGGGGGTAAAGGTTGGCTGGGGCGTGATCGTAGGCGTTGGGCTGGGCAGGTTGGTCGGAAATGGGGTGAGCGTTATTGTGGGTGTGGAGGAAGGCTGAGGCATTGACGTGAATGCAACTTCAGGCAGGGCAGTCGGCAGTGGTTGAGCCGGACGAAGGACTCCTCGCAGGTAAATCAACGCAAAGTCAAGCCGCCAGTCAATTCGGCTGCGCACTGCGGGAATCTGATACACAAGGAGCCCGCCGAATAATATCATCATGAAACTAAGAAATATCCGTCTACCAGTAATCATTCTGGAATTGTACCAGAGAAAAAATGCCAACATTTCAAACCAAAAACGTCCATATAAAAATGGACGTTTCAGATTTGGCTAAAGTTCCCGAATCAGAAGGATGAAAGCAGGTTTGTAAATAGTTCAGCAGGATCTATCGCTGGATAAGCATAGATCAAAGATTTGTTCAAAAATTCATTATGCCGTAACCAATGTTCCTACTGGCTCTCCCAGCAGAGCGCGCCGCAGCCCGTCTTGGTCCCAGAGGTTAAGCACCATAATTGGCAGCTTATTCTCCATGCATAGGGTTACCGCTGTGCTATCCATCACTTCCAGGTGCCGGTTGATCGTTTCAATATAGCTAAGCGTGTCAAATCGCACTGCGCCGGGATTATGAACCGGATCGCTGTCATACACACCGTCCACCTTGGTGGCTTTGATCAATACATCCGCCCCGATCTCCATTGCCCGCAATGCAGCGGCAGTATCGGTTGTAAAGTAAGGATTGCCTGTGCCGCCGCCAAAAATCACCACCCGCCCTTTCTCCAGGTGGCGAATTGCGCGCCGCCGAATGTATGGCTCAGCCACCGAACGCATCTCGATTGCAGATTGAACGCGTGTAACAACTCCCATGTTTTCTAATGAGTCCATCAAAGCCAGTGCATTCATCACGGTTGCCAACATGCCCATATAATCAGCAGTTGCCTGGTCCATGCCCAGTTCCAGACCCACTTTGCCACGCCACAGATTGCCTGCGCCGATCACGATTGCCACATCCACACCCATTTCGCGGACTTCTTTAACCCGGCTGGCAATATCGTGCGCACGCACAGGATCAATCCCAAACCCCTGCGGTCCTGCCAGCGACTCGCCGCTCAGCTTCAACAAGATGCGGTGATATTTTAGACTTTCCATAAACCTTCCTCCTTGAGTGTAAAAAAAGACCAACCTTGCGGTTGGTCTTTCGGAGATTATTCGGACGCTTCACCTAATTCCCAGCGTACAAAACGTCGGATTACGATATTTTCACCCAATGAAACAATGTTTTGGTTGAGCAATTGCTGGACAGTGAGGTTCTCATCGCGGATGTAAACCTGGCGCAGCAAAACCACCTCATCTTTAAATTTTTTCAAATATCCTTCTACAATGCGAGGGATAACTGCCTCTGGTTTTCCCTCTTCGCGCGCGCGGGCAGTTGCGATCTGCGTCTCATGCTCGAGGACTTCTGCGGGAATATCTTCATCACGGATATAGCGCGGATTCCCAGCCGCAACCTGAAGCGAAAGCTCATGCGCCAGGGTGCGAAATGCCTCAGAACGCCCGACAAAATCGGTTTCGCAGTTTAATTCCACCATCACGCCTACCCTGCCGTTGCCATGTGAATAGATGTCTACCACACCCTCCGAAGCAACCCGGTCTGAACGCTTCGCCGCCATTGCCAGACCCTTCTCGCGCAAGTAATCCAGCGCTTTTTGAAAATCACCGCTTGAATTCATTAATGCTTTTTTACAATCAAGCACACCCGCGCCGGTTGATTCGCGCAATTGCTTAATCATGTCCGTAGTTATTTCCATAAGTAGTCCTCGTTATTCCTCATCAATGATAGTATCAGTCGCAATCACTCTCGTACCGCTTAATTTCGCCAGGGTAGATTCGCCTAAAAGTTCATCATCACCCAATTCATCATCCAGATCCATCAAAGAAGAAGATGGAAGCACAATTCGCTCAGGAACAGGGCTGATTTCAGACTCAACCAGGGCTTCGTCCTTGCGCATGGCTTTCCCTTCCAGAACCGCATCAGCCATCTTGGCAACCAGCAATTTGATCGCGCGGATGGCGTCATCATTGGACGGAATGACATAATCAACACCGGTCGGATCACAATTAGTGTCAACCAGCGCCACTACCGGGATATTCATAATGTTCGCTTCGCGGATACAGGTATCCTCGCGCATTACATCGACCACAAAAATGACATCCGGCAGCTTTTTCATCATACGCACACCGCTCAAGCGCAGTTCCAGACGCTTGATCTCGCGCTCGATTAAGATCCCTTCTTTTTTGGTCAAACGGGCGATATCACCGCTATCGCGCATGCGTTCCAGGCGTTCAAGGGTTTGAATGCGCTGAAACATCGTCACCCAGTTGGTAAGCAGCCCACCCATCCAGCGCTCGGTTACATACGGCATACCGCAGCGAATGGCTTCTTCTTTGACTGTATCCTGCGCCTGCCGTTTGGTGCCAACAAACAAAACCGCGCCGCCATTCATCACCGTATCGCGGATAAGCGCGTATGACGTGTTGATGGCTTTGACGGTTTGCTGCAAGTCAATAATGTGGATACCATTGCGCTCCGTAAAAATGTAGGGGCGCATCCGCGGGTCCCATTTGTTGGTGCGGTGACCGAAATGAACACCACTTTCCAACAGGGCTTTCATCGAAATAACTGTTGCCATGATTCAATTCTCCTTTTGCGTTTTTGTCCTCCGCTTTCCTCGCTCCACCTTCCACACCGTTTCCAACAAACGGCACGCAGGAGGGCAGTCAGAAAGCGTGTGTATTGACCGGTTAACCGGTTTTAAGCGGGGGAAGTATAACACAGAATCGAGAGAAGAGTCCAGATAAAAATTTTGATATTTTGATATCTGAACTTGAGATGACTTGACAAACACTTTTTCGAACTATATAATTTTTCTAGGAAAGCGCTTAATCATTTGCGCTGGTTGGATGTAAGTCACCATTTATTTATCCTGGTCTTATTATTCAGCCTTAGTCTCTTTCTTTATTGGTATCTAGGGTTTATTTGATTGACCTGCGATTACATAGGCAAAAGACCTTGCGATTAAGAAAGGAGGCGCCCGGTATCTCGATCATTATTCCTTTCCGTCTGTTCCCATCTGTCCATTTCTTTATTTAAGTCTAAGTCTTTTATTACCTGAATCTATCTGGAGGATTAAAATGTCCGAGAAGCATATTACCCGACGTGAGTTTTTACAAACCTCAGCTTTGGTAGCTGGCGCTGCTCTGGCAGCCTGCACCCCCACTCCCACCCCCACACCTGAACCGACCAAAGCTCCAGCAGCGGCTACTGCTATTCCACCGACCAAAGCACCTGAGCCGACCAAAGCTCCGCCAACCGCCGTACCGCCCACGGCTGTGCCACCCACCGCAACACCGCGCCCCGGCGCCTGGACGGTAAAATACCCACCATTCACCAAAGTGTCGCCGCCAAAGACTTTTTACAATATTCGCGGCACTGGCGCTGCGTTCAAATTTGTCACCGGCGACAGCATCGAATATTGGGCTGGCGATAAATTCAACGAGCAGATGACCGGCATCAATTTCAAGCCAAAGTTCATTTATGCCAACAACGATGAATTTAAGCAAAAAATGAATCTGGCAATTGCTGCGAATGATTTGCCTGATTTCTTCTCTGCTTTTCCGTTTGACCTGTATGGGCAGCTTGTCCAGAACAAAATGTTAAAAGACGTAACCGATCTATGGGAAAAGAATGCCCCCAAAGAATGGAAGGACATGTTCAATTATCGCAATGGGGAGCTTTGGGAGCCATTGCGCATTAAAGGGCGCATTTATGGTTTTCCCCTCACCAAATTCGTGGCGCAGGATGAAAAGCTGATCTGGTTCCGGCAAGACTGGCTGGATAAGATAGGTGTCAAAGAACCTCCCAAAACCCTGGATGATCTCTATAAATATGCCAAGATGTTTGTTGATGCGAAAGTTGCTGGTGCAGACCGCCCCACGATTGGCATCCCGATCAACAAAGACCTTAACACCTGGAATTTGAGCACCGATCCGATCTTCGGCGCTTACGGCGTGATGCCGGGATACTATCGGATCGAGGGCGGTAAGGTTACCTATATGAGCCTTTCCGCAGAGGCAAAAGAGGTGCTCAATTTACTGGCGAAGTGGTACAAAGAGGGCTTGATTAACAAAGAGTTCTTTACCCTTGACACCAATAAATCGCAGGAACTTGTGGCAAACGGTCAGGCTGGCATGTGGTTTGGACCATTCTGGAACCCGCGCGGCGCGACCATCGTTGACGGCACAAAAAATGAACAGGCGCGCGGGAATGCCAATGTCAAGTGGGGATTTGCCGAAATTCCGACCGGACCCAAGGGACGCGGCACCAAGTTCACCCTGCCGGTTCAAGGCGCCCATTGCGCCAGCGTCAAAGTGAAGGACGAAGATTGGATCGCGGCGTTGAACCACGGCTATTTTGTTTATCAGTTGACCTATCCTTCCAAGCTGGCGGAGACCAAGTGGCACGGCTTTGAAGGGTATAACTATTCATGGACAACCGATGGCTGCGGATTGGTCACCAATATGCACCCGATGGGTATTCCTACTGCTTTTACCGCGCCACAAATTTATTTCCAGGCAGAAGACTACAAGTATGTTGAGTCATTGAAAAAGACCTTCGATAGCGATCCAAAGAAACTGGACTGCTATGAAACCGCGTTGGTCAAAGCTACTTTTGGCACTGAAGACGCTTCTGCCAAATGGTCGATGTCTTATCAGGCATATACAGTGGCTTTAAAAGCAGCAGAACAGTATGCGATTGGAACCGCTTATAATGGCGCGCCAACTGCCACAATGATCAAAGAACAGGGCAACCTGAACGCCCTGGAGCAGGCGGCGTATATTGATATCATCGTTGGCAGGAAACCTGTTTCTGCCTTTGACGACTTCGCTAAAGATTGGAAAGCGCGCGGCGGCGATAAAATCATCGGCGAGATCGAGACGGAACTGGCGAATCGGAAATAACCCGGTGATGCTGTTGGTGGTACATAGTTTTTAGGTGTAAGATCCATAGGGGCGGGTGCTAACGGCGAAGCCGAACCCGCCCCTAGAAATTTATCAGAATACTATCCCTATCCATATATAGGAGCGGCGCAGAATGGCAGTCAGTCAATTACCCAACATCCCCCCCAGTTCTTCGCGGCTGAAGAGAAAATCCTTCTGGCAAGAGGTAGATCTGCGGCGCACCTGGCCTTTGTATGTCATGTTGCTGCCAGGTTTGATCGCCTTATTTTTGTTCAATTACAAACCCATGTACGGCATCATCATTGCATTTCAAGATTACCAGCCCGTGAGGGGCTTTAGCGGCTCTCCCTGGGTGGGGTTTGCAAATTTTGCAGATTTGTTTTCACGATATGAGTTTCCCATATTGCTGCGCAACACCCTGATCATCGCAGTCGGCAAAATCCTGCTCACCCAGACTTCGGCGCTGGCGCTGGCTTTGTCGCTAAATGAAGTGCGAATGATGCTATTTAAGCGCAGTGTGCAGACGATTGTTTATCTACCGCATTTTCTTTCCTGGATCATCCTTGGTGGGGTTTTTCTTGACCTGCTGGCAGAGTCAGGGGCGATTAACCGCATCCTTGGCGTATTTGGAGTCGGACCGATTCCATTTCTGGCAGAGCCGGTGCTATTTCCGCCAATCCTGATTATTACCCATGCCTGGAAAGAATTTGGCTGGTCAGCGATCATCTTCCTCGCGGCACTTACCAATGTCGACCCGCAATTGCACGAAGCGGCAGCCATTGACGGTGCTGGGCGCTGGCAGCGGATGTGGTATGTTACCATCCCTGCCGTATTGCCAGTGATTGCCCTGGTTGGCGCGCTGGCGCTAGGGCAAATTATGGATGCGGGTTTTGAGCAAATCCTGGTCTTGTACAATCCGATCTTGCGCGAATCAGGGGATGTAATTGCTACCTATGTTTACCGTGCGGGGCTGGAGCGCGCCCAATTCAGTCTGGCAACCGCAGTCGGGTTGTTCCAAAGTGTGATCGGGTTTATCTTGATCGTCATCTCCCGCTGGCTAGCAGACCGCTATGCCAACTATCGCATTTTCTAAGGAGGGGAAATGGTCGAAAATAAAACCTTAGGTGATAAATTGGTGATGGCGGGATTCTATACGGTGCTTTCGGGGATCGCAATGGTCTGCCTTCTGCCAATGATTCATATCCTGGCGGTATCCCTATCAAGCCGGGCGGCGTCTTCGGGCAACCTGGTTGGTTTAGTGCCAATCGATTTTACCCTGGCTTCCTACATCACGGTGATGAACTCACCAGCTTTTGTGCGCGCGATGGGTGTTTCGGTGGTGCGGGTGTTGCTTGGAACTATGATCAATGTATCAGTGATTATCTTAACCGCCTATCCACTTTCGCGCACAGCAAAAGAATTTAAGGGTCGCGATATTTTTATGTGGTTTTTTATCTTTGCGATGTTATTTAGCGGCGGGTTGATCCCCTGGTACCTGAATTGCATTGATCTGGGACTGCGCGATAACATCTGGGCGCTGGTATTGCCGGGTATGCTCCCTATTTGGAGCATGCTGCTGGCGATGAACTTTTTCCGAGAAATTCCCAGGGAGATGGACGAAGCCGCGGTGATAGACGGCGCCAGTCATTGGGATCTGTTGCTGCGCATCTACCTGCCCATGTCGCTGCCGGTGATCGCTACGATAACCCTGTTTGCAATGGTCAACCACTGGAATCAGTGGTTTGACGGTATGGTGTTGATCAACCGCAGCGATCTGGTGCCGCTGCAAACCTTTATGCGCCGCATTGTCATCCTGGGCGATACGGTCGGGTTCCTCTCTCGGTTCGACGCCAGCCTGGAGGAGCTGCTAAACTTTAGCGACCGTTCACTCAAAGCCGCGCAGATTTTCATTGCCACCATCCCCATTATCATGGTTTACCCATTGCTGCAGCGTTATTTCATTCACGGCATCCGTCTGGGGGCTGTAAAGGGGTAAAATAGCAAGACCTGCAGCTGGCGGGTTGTTTTACTGTCGTTTACTACAAGATACGGGTAAACGATGAAATCCCTTTAGTGGAGAAGTCTCGTGAGCATGAGAGAGGTTGAAGTTTTGCTGGCGCGTTGGGCAAAGAGCGCGGAACGCTTCTGGTATCCGATACCAGGTTCAAGGGGACGGGGTTGTTACGGCAGTGGTTATAACACCTGGGGGGTGCAGACCAACCAAAAGTATATATCAGCGTTGGGAACACTGGCTGTTTCCAATTCAGATGTTCCGGGGATTGACAGACAATGGGCTTTGGAGCGAGCGCTGGCAGCGCTGCGCTTTAGCCTGGATTCGCACCTCAGCGCAACAGGCTGCTGCACCGATGGGTCTCAATGGGGGCACACCTGGATCAGCGGGCTGGGCATCGAGCGCATGATGCACGCAGTTTATAGTTTGAATCCTTATCTTGCCGACGAAGATCGGGAAGCTGTAGGACGTGTGCTGGTGAGCGAAGCTGAATGGCTGCTCTTAGATTATCGCAAAGGACAGGTTACAGGTATCGCAGCGCATCCTTGGGATCACACGGGCAAAAACCAGCCCGAATCAAATATTTGGAATGGAGCGCTCTTGTGGCGCACCGCAATGATGTACCCCGATCACCCCCACGCAGCAGACTGGCAGGAACGCGCCCACCTTTTTCTGCTCAACGGGGTCAGCTTGGCAAGTGATGCGCTGGATGATAGGATGTTGGCGGGAAAACCAATCCGCGAACGGCATGTTGGGGCGAACTTCTTTCCAAATTTTGCCCTTGATCATCACGGATATTTGAATGTGGGGTATATGGCGATTTGCCTTTCAAACGCAGCAATGCTGCATTTCGATATGAAAAAACAAGGTATGCCGCGCCCTGAGACGTTGGATCATCACCAACGCGATTTGTGGAACCTGATCAAACGCTTGACGTTTCAGGGCGGCAGGCTGGCGCGCATCGGCGGCGATACGCGCGTGCGCTACGCATATTGTCAGGATTACCTGCTGCCGTCGTTGTTATATGCTGCGGATCGTTTTGGCGATTCCCATGCCTTGGAATTGGCTCAAGGGCAATTGCGATTGATCCAGCAAGAGGCAGAACAAAATCCTGACGGCAGTTTTTACGGGTGTCGTTTGAGGGAATTGGAAAAAAACAGCCCCTATTACTATACACGGCTTGAGTCCGACCGGTCTTGCGCTTTAGCACAATATCTCACCTATCAACCGATGGTTCAACATCTGCCTGCGGCTGATGTATCATTTGAAACGGCTGTTAAGGGCGGCTGGAACGAACCGGATCATGGAGCGGTGTTGCAGCGCAGTCCGAAACGGCTGGCATCTTTTGCCTGGCGGGCGCACGGTTTGGCGCAGGGGATGTGCCAGCCGCCTGATCAACCCCACCTGGTAGATTGGGAAGGCAACCTTTGCGGGAAAATCGAATTTCTCAATCATTTCTATCCGGATCATCCATCCCGCTTACAGCACCGGCGCCTGGTTTCGTATAACTTAAGTTGTTTTCATGGCGGTTTTATCACCAGTGGAGCAATTATAGAAGGCGCCGAGGTGGAGATGGTCGAGGGTTGGCGCGGCAAAGACATGGCTCTGCATCAAGTGGTGTTTGCCGCCCTGCCGGATGATCAAACGGTGATCGGCATGGAATTTTGCCAGATCAATCAGGCGCGGGGTTGTCTGCGCGAGGTGAAAGGTTTACATTTTAACCTGGCAAACGATTTATATAATGACTATCGGAATGCGGTGGAAGTAGAGAGCGGTCGCCTGGTTTTGGAGAGTCCAGCCGCAGGCGAGGAGTGGCTGCACACTGGCAGCCGCTGGTTGAACACCAGTGGCTGTTTGGGGGTAGTGGGGATATATGGCAGCCAGGAACTGGTAATCCATCGCGTCCCCCGACGGCGAGGCGGAAGCCTTGCGTCCTTGTATGTAGATGAAATCTGCTGGGAGGCTCGCCCCGGTCCTTTTTGGGCAGATGCAGAGGAGGTAGTGCTGGATGTGGGCTGGGCGGTGCTTTCAGGCGCAGATGCAATATCTACCCGATCTTTTTCTTTACAGGCTGGTGCAGTGCAACAAAGGATAGATATATCCGCGCCAGGGTCATCAGGAAATTTAGCGCTTGTCCGCGCAGTTCGAATCACCGGCGGCGACGCAAAGTCTTATGTCTTGGTGGCAAATTTCGGCAAATTGCCTTGTGATATTCCAACGCAGTGGATTGATCCAAAAGCAGCCTGGCTTGAAAATTTGGTTGACGGCGTCAAATTGCCAAAAAGTGAAACGGTTGAATTGAATCCTGGATGCGGGATGGTGTATCGCTCCTTTGGATAACACCAGGGCTGATTGGGGCGGTTTTTTAATAAATTTGGCTTGACACTGAATCTTCGTTTCCTTATTTGTTCTATTTCAGCATCCATTTCATGCTATAATCGTTGACTGATCCCCCCGGTTGAACCGGCGCATCCTCTATCAAGGTATCTTTTCATGCAACTCAACCTCTTTACATGGCTGCTGGCGCTCTCGCCAGTCATTCTGGTATTGGTTTTAATGCTTGGATTCAAGTGGGGAGGCAGCAAAGCGGGCGCTTTAAGCTGGTTCGTCACCCTGGCAGTCTCGCTGTTGTTCTTTGGCGCCACTCCCCTGCTCATCGCATATACTCAGGTTAAAGCGGTGCTGCTCACCCTGGATGTGTTGTATATCATCTGGACTGCTTTGTTGTTGTTCCATGTCGCAGATGAAGCCGGGGCGGTGCGTATAATCGGCAAAGCGTTGCCCAGGCTCACCCCCGACCGCATGATGCAGGGTTTGTTGTTGGGCTGGCTGTTTGCTTCCTTCTTGCAAGGGATGGGAGGCTTTGGCGTGCCGGTGGCAGTTGCAGCGCCGTTACTGGTGGGGATGGGGTTTTCACCAGTTCAGGCGGTGCTGATGGCGTGCATTGGACATGGCTGGGCTGTCAATTATGGTTCACTGGCGACTTCTTTTCAAACTCTGATGGCGCTGACCGGTCTGCCGGGTAAGCTGCTGGCGCCTGATTCAGCGTTTCTGCTCGGAATCTCATGTATGGTGTGCGGCATGATCGTGGCATTGATTGGCAGCGGCTGGAAAGGATTCCTGCGCAGCCTGCCCGCAGTCCTGGTATTGGGCTCAATAATGGGGACTGCGCAATATTTGCTGGCAATCAATGGGTTATGGATGTTAGGGGCGACTGGCAGCGCCATGGTGGGATTACTGGGCGGTCTGGTTCTCACCCGCCTGCCGTTGTATCGCCGCCCAGAAGCAAGCCAGGCTATCCATAACAGCGACCTGATAAACGGCGCGGGAAATGACAACAAGCCGCGTTCCTTGTGGATCTCGCTCTCTGGCTATGCGGTTTTGGTGACGCTGACATTCGCCATCAATCTGATCACACCTTTGCGCGAAGCGCTGGATGTGATTCAACTCTCGCTGCGCTTTCCCGCACTAACCACCATATATGGGTTTACTACTCCCGCGGCTGCGGGGCGCTCGATCAACCTGCTGGGACACCCCGGAGCAGTGCTGCTGTATTCATCCCTGATCGCTTTTTTCATTTACAAGCGGGCTGGGTATTATTCATCTGGCGCTGAATCGCGCATTGTCAGCAAGGTATTGAAAGGAGCAGTCAACTCCAGCCTGGGAATTGTAGCGATGGTCGGGCTGGCAGTGGTCATGTCTCATACGGGTATGACCAACCTGCTGGCAGAAGGGTTGAGCCAGGGAGTTGGCAAAGCCTTTTACCCATTGACTGCCCCTTTCATCGGCGCTCTGGGCGCGTTTATCACTGGCAGCAACAACAATTCGAATGTGCTTTTTGCGCTCTTGCAAATGCGCACGGCAGAATTGCTCCAGCTCAGCGTGCCTCTTATCCTGGGGGCGCAGACTGCTGGCGGCTCGCTGGGCAGCGTAATGGCGCCCGCCAAGGTTATTGTTGGCTGCAGTACGGTGGGCTTGGGCGATAACGAGGGGGTGGTGATGGGGCCGGTAATGGTCTATGGGTTGATTCCGGTGTTGGTCGTGGCGGTAATCACGTATTTCATGGCAGGGGGGTAGGAGGGCGCAGTGGGTGAAAAAAACGACAACGGCAAGGTCAATATTTCAGATTGGCGCAAATCTCACCGCCTGAGCTTGCAGGCTGTGGCGCTGGCTATTGCACTGCTAACACCTTTTGCATTATTTTGGAGTTTAAACGCCGGGTTGGTTCCTGTTGCGGTAATCCTGTTTGGACTGATTGTGCTCAGTATGCTGCTGACCTGGTGGGCAGGCTAACAGGTTCTGGAAAATACCAAAATCATGCAAAAAACGGGCGGGGGTAGATCCCGCCCTGATCAGCAATTTCCTTGTCTATCCTGATAATATCCAGAACTTAACGCAGCACCTTCACCAGGTGGTAATTTTTCCGTCCTTTACGCAGTACCACAAACTGTCCTTCGATCGTGTCCACGAGAGATACGGCGGTCGAGGCATCATTGACGCGGCGGTTGTTCAGATAGATGCCGCCCTCACTAATTGAGCGGCGGGCTTCTCCCTTGGATTTTGTCAAGCCGCTGATGGTCAGCAGATCGACGATCGGCAGCCCGGCGCCCTCGAGGTTCGCGGCAGGCAGCTCGCAGGAGGGTACCTCGGAGAAAATATCAGCAATTTCGGTGGCAGATAGACCGCTGATCTCGCCGCCAAAAAGCACCTGCGAGGCAGTTTCAGCCCGCGCCAGGTTACTATCGCCGTGCACCAGCGCAGTTACTTCACGAGCCAGGGTGATTTGAGCGGCGCGCTGTTCAGGCGTGGTCTGCACTTGCTGCGCCAAATCGGAAATTTGTCCTTGGGTTAAAAACGTAAAGAACTTGAGGTAATTGACCACATCTTTATCATCGGTATTGAGCCAGAACTGGTAGAAGCGATAAGGCGAGGTGCGGCGCGGGTCAAGCCAAACAGACCCCGACTCGGTCTTGCCAAACTTGGTGCCGTCGGCTTTGGTAATCAGCGGGTAAACGATCGCCTGGGCTGAGCCGCCTCGCACACGGCGGATCAGTTCAACCCCCGCCGTAATATTGCCCCACTGATCGCTGCCGCCAGTTTGCATCAGGCAGCCCTCGTGGTCGTATAGATGTAAAAAGTCGTACGACTGCAGAAGCATGTACGAAAATTCAGTGAACGAAATTCCGTCTTCGCGCTCCAGGCGGGTGCGCACAGAATCCTTGTTGATCATGTAATTGACCGTGAAGTGTTTGCCTGTGTCGCGCAAGAAATCGATCAGGTTGAGCTTCAACAGCCAATCCGCATTGTTTATCAGGCGAGCCGGATTGCTTATTGCATCGAAATCCAAAAAGTGAGCGAGCTGCTGCTTGATGGAAGCGACATTCGCCTCAATCGTTTCGCGTGTGAGCAACTGACGCTCGGCGGATTTCCCGCTGGGGTCGCCAATCATACTGGTTCCTCCCCCAGCCAGAGCAATGGGATGATGCCCAAACCGCTGAAAACGCGCCAGTGCCAGCAATGGCACCAGATGTCCAACATGCAGGCTGTCGCCTGTGGCGTCAAAGCCGTTGTATAGCACGATCTTCTGGTTTCTCAGCAATTCTGCTGCGCCTTCTGTATGATCGTAGATCAATCCGCGCCATTTCAGTTCATCGAATATGTTTGTGTTCATAAAGATCAATTATAACCAACCTCCTCTTGATTCGACTTGTTTTTCTTCACCAGGTTGAAGAAATAAAAAATGCGAAGCTCCGGAGCCTCGCATTTTAATGATTGGGATTACTCTCTCGTTGTTAAACGCTGGCTGCGGATTTCAGGGTTTGAAATCCGTAATAATACCCAGGATTCGTAGAAGAGAATATCAATGTCATGAGGTGATTATAGAATTGATCTTGCAGCCTGTCAAGTAATCGCGTTAGTTCACCCGAAATTGGATCATGCCCCATTGCCCATCGGTGCGCCAGAGGGGGTCCTGGCTGAATAGTTCTTCGGCTTTACCTTGTGCCAGCCCGCAAATCACCTCAGATTTACATACCCGCAGCGCCAGCAACGGGGCAGGAAAATAACTGGTGATGGCGGCAAATGGATCAGTATATTGCCAATGGCGATCTCCGAGGAAGCGGCGGTAGTTGGCGTCTCCTTTAGAGATCGTGAGTCCCGAAGTTTTAAACCAATCATGGAGGATATCGGGCATTTCCCAAAAACAAAGCGCGGAATTCCAAAACAAATCCGGGCGGATTTGGATGCGCCCAATGTGCAGCGCAAACTTCAACCGAGCTCCAAGCGCCGCTGAAGCTGGCTCGGAATCTTCAGCCAGGAATTGAAAAGTCGCCAGCACATCCTTTTCCACCGCATCCGAGACAAAGGTCGGGTGAGCTTTGACATGCAAGGTCACAGTGCCAGCCAACCCACTCCACAGCAGAAAATCAACCAACGCCAGGTCGCAAACCAGCTCAAAGCTGGCATTATCCAACAAAACATCCACACGCGAAAGGGGCAATTCAGAGATTTGCAAATGCCTCACCAGATAGCTGCTCTCATCCAAGAAGAGCTGACTGCCTTTCGGCAGGGCAGGCATGGTGTCGCCCGCCTGGTCTTCGCCGCCAGCAGGCCAGAGGCTTAGGTCAGATTGGTTGCCCCACAGGGCGATCAGTAAAAACCGCGGCAGCAGCTCTACCCATCCAGGGTTTTTGCCGCGACCGATCTCTTGGGCGTGAGCGATCTCATACGCCAGACCCGAAGCGCGCCATTCTTCAATTCGATGACACAGCGCGTGAGTATCACTGCGCGTTAATGCCAATCCCTGTTCTTTTTGCGCCTGGTATGGATCAGGTTCACAACCAGGAAGATGCTGAAAGTAGCGCACAATTGCCATCAGCCGCCGATAAAAATAGGCTTCAGCAAAATACCAGGGGATATCGCGCCAGTTTTTTCCCAGGTGAGGCTTGACATATTCCTGCCAGGCGGCTTCATCCGGCGCGCCAACATCATCCAAGGGAGTGATCGGCGCAAAGGGCATTTCGTCGATCAGCCTCTGGATGAGGGCAGCAGTTTCGGCTGGAAAGGTATTTTCTGCCAGCACCCGCCGGGCAATTTCTTTCAAACGCACTGTCACTGTATTTTCTGCGAAGGAGCCAGGTTCATTGCCCATAAGTGCGGGCGGGATGGGCAGTGAGGGTAGGCGTGAGGGGGGGATTTGGTTCATTCGATTAGGAAACAAGGCAGGCATGAGAGCCCGAGAATACAGCTATTTAACCAGGTTCTCATGCCTTGTTTTTTGTGCGATATAGTTGTGTATTTATTTTGCAAGCATGGCGCGCACGGCATCAAGTTGACCGGCGCTACCCAGTTTTTCATTTTTGCCCGCAATAAACTTGGCGTATTCCGCCATAAAGATTTTGCCGATCGGGCGGAAATCGAAGTTTTCGGGGTGTTCCATGAAATATTCGCGATGAACACGAGTCCACACCAGGCGACCATCGGTGTCGATGTTGATTTTGGTAACGCCCAGTTCAGCAGCGCGCTTGAACTGATCGGCATCTACACCCTTAGCGCCTTTGATCATACCACCAGCCTTGTTGATGCGCTCTACTTCATCCTGAGGGACAGAGCTGGAGCCATGCATGACCAGCGGAAAACCCGGCAGACGTTTCTGAATCTGTTCGAGGACATCAAACCGCAGCGATTGGCTGCCAGAAAACTTGAATGCCCCGTGGCTGGTGCCAATGGCTACAGCCAGCGAATCACAGCCCGAACGCTCAACGAACTCCCGCGCCTGTTCGGGGTTGGTCAGTTTGGCGTCCGCATCGCTTACCTGAACATGCTCTTCAACGCCGCCTAACATTCCGAGTTCCGCTTCAACCACGATGCCGCGGGCATGGGCTGCATCGACAATGCTTTTCGTGATCTCAATGTTTTTTTCGAACGGTTCATGGCTGGCATCGATCATCACCGAACTGTAAAAACCGCTCTTGATGCAATCCATGCAGGTTTCAACATCACCGTGATCCAGGTGAACGGCGAAAATGGCTTCGGGGAACACTTCGTCCGCCGCACGAATCATGGCTTCGAGCATGAGCTTATTGGAGTAAGAGCGAGCGCCCTTGCTCAACTGGATAATGAAGGGGGCTTTGCTGTCAATGTTTCCGCGAAAAAGCCCCATCGTTTGCTCGAGGTTGTTGATGTTGTATGCGCCAATAGCGTACTTGCCATAGGCAGCCTCAAATAACTTTTTGGTCGTTACGATCATGTACAACTCCTTGAATAGGGATAAATTCGGATTGCTCCGTTAATTTTCAATGCCGGGGGTAATTATAAGCGAAAAATGTGAGGAATCGAAACAGAATTGCCACGAGCAGGATTTTTTTACAAAGCGTTAAGGAAAAAAGTATTTGACAGGGGGAAATTCAGTACAATTAACGGATGTCTATCGGAGATTTCTTTGCCAAAGATTATAACGGCGGGGCGTTTATATTATTCGGCGCGCAGCATCTAGTAGCGCTGGGTGTGGTAGCCGCAGCATGCCTGCTGGTCAGCGTGGGGCGGGGATTGTTCACCGAACGGTGCAAGCGCATTTTTCGTTACAGCCTGACCGGGTTGATATATCTGAATGAGGGATCCTGGCACATCTGGAAGCTGGCGATTGGCGAGTGGAATATCCAATCGATGCTGCCACTGTGGTTGTGCAGCATCACCGCCTGGACGATGCCGCTGCTGCTCATCTGGCGCAGTTACCGCTATTATGAATGGGTCTATTTTATGGGCATAATTGGCGCAACAATGGCGCTTTTACAACCAGATCTAATGATCTATGGCTTCCCTCATTTCCGTTTTATCGAATATTTCATGTTGCATGGGCTTTTAATCCTGGCGGTGATCTATATGACAGTGGTAGAAGGATTTCGTCCAACCTGGGGTTCACTACCCAGGGTGATAGCTGTTACCAATGGATACTGGTTGTTTTGTGCGATTGTGAACAGCCTGATCGGCAGCAATTACTTATATACGCACGGCAAGCTGCCCACTCCCAGCCTGCTTGATGTTTTGGGTTCTCATCCGTGGTACCTGATATGGATGGAAGTGATCGGGATTGGGCTGTGCCTGCTTTTGTATCTACCGTTTATCCGACGTCAAAATCTGGCGGTCGGGCAAAAGTTCAGGCGTTGATATTCCTGCTTATCGTTCCTGGCTGCAGTTGCTCTTCTTGCAGCGAAAGCAAAAACGCCTAATAACTATAAAAAGAGTTGTGTCCGAACAGTTTTCTGAACCCTTGAAATAGACGATCTCCAGTTCTGCATGTAATGATGTGTAAGGTATAATTCATTATCCCAATGAATGGAGGTATTCATGAAAACCATCACCCCCATCCGCCCCAAGTGGAAAGGCACCCTGACCGACCGCGAGCGTTTCAATCGCCAGATGCACTACCAGCCGTTTGACCGAACCTTCAACATGGAGTTTGGCTACTGGAAGGAGAATTTCAGCCTGTGGTCTCTGTTTTATGAGAACGGCATCACCAATAACGAAGAAGCGGACATCTTTTTTAATTTTGATGTCATCCACAATGTCGGCGGCAAGGTGTGGCTTTCCCCGCCCTTCGAAGAGACAGTAGTAGAGGTGCGCGAGAATACGCGGGTGCTGATCAATGCCGATGGTTTGTTTGCCGAGGTGCCGTTGGATAACCACGACACCATCCCGCACTACATTAAATCCTCGATTCGCACGCCGGACGACTGGGAAAAGGTCAAGCGCGAGCGCTTTCGCCTGGACGACCCGGCGCGCATTGTGGACATCGCCGCCATCAAGGCAAAACACCCCGACGACCGCGACTACCCGCTGGGGATCAATTGCGGCTCAATGATTGGCAAAATACGCGATATGCTGACCTTTGAGGGACTGGCATACGCGATCTATGATTACCCGGCGATGGTCGAGGACATGGTAGAGACCGCCTGTGTGATGGTGGAACACGCCCTCGACCAGATTCTGCCGCATTTTCATTTCGATTTCGCTTCGGGCTGGGAGGATATCTGTTTCAAAAACGGACCGATCGTCTCACCACGCTGGTTCAAACGGGTGATCACCCCGCGCTACCAGCGCATCAGCCGCCGCTTGCGCGAGCATGGCATCGACATCTGGTACATCGATTGCGACGGCGACGTGCGCCCCATCCTGCAGCACATGATGGATGGCGGCGTCAACTGCCTGTTCCCCTTTGAGGTCAACGGCTGCGCCCACCCGGCAGAACTGTTCAAAGAATACGGGAAAGACCTGCGCATCATGGGCGGAGTGGATAAGATCCAACTTGGCAGCGGTCGAGACGCCATTAAAGCCTACCTTGAAACGCTGGGACCGCTGGTTGAGCGCGGCGGTTACATCCCATTCTGCGACCACCGCTGCCCACCTAACGTTCCGCCAGAAGATTACCTGTATTACCTCGATCTAAAAGAACAAATGTTTGGCATGAAGTGAGGAAGACCCTGCTATGATCCGCAATCAATGGTATGTGGTGCTTGAATCCGATGAAATCGGCTCCCAACCTAAGGGCGCTACCCGCCTCGGCGAAAAAATGGTTTTCTGGAGAGATTCATCTGGCAGGGTTCACGCCGCTGTGGACCGCTGCCCACACCGCGGTGTGGCGCTCAGCGCTGGAAAAATCGAAAATGGTCATTTACAATGCCCCTTTCATGGGTTTGAATTTGACTCCTCAGGGAAATGCGTTCTTGTCCCTGCCAATGGTCGGAAAGGCGTGGTTCCCAATGCCCTGCGCCTGAACACCTATCCAACTTTTGAGGCTCACGGCTGGATCTGGCTTTGGTGGGGAAATTCGACCCCTCCAGAACCAAATACCCCAACATTCTTTGATAACCTGGATGAATCATTTTCGTATGGCTCAGCGAAAGACCCCTGGAATGCCCATTACTCCCGGGTGATTGAAAATCAATTGGATGTGGTTCATCTTCCTTTTATTCACCGCCAAACGATTGGACGCGGAAACCGCACGCTTGTTGATGGTCCTTTAGTGGAATGGAAAGGGGATCAGATGTTTTACACCTATGTTTTCAATCGCCTGGATGATGGAAATCCTCCACGCAGACCAGGAGACCTTTCGCGAAAGGCATCAACCAGCGTTCACCTCGAATTCATTTTCCCCAACCTGTGGCAAAACTATATCAGTCCCCATATTCGCATCCTGGCGGCGTTTATCCCGGTTGATCATGAGCACACTTTGTTGTATTTGCGGTTCTATCAAAACTTTTTGCGTTTGCCGCTGCTGGGAAAACTATTTAGCCGTCTGGCAATGCCGGGTAATCTCTACATTGCTCACGAAGATCGGCGGGTGGTCATCACCCAGCAGCCCAAAGCCAGCGGTTTGAAAACAGGTGAAATCTTGATTCAGGGGGATTTGCCCATTATTGAATACCGCAAAAAACGGGCGGCTCTGCAACGCCTGGCAGAACAAAATTGAAGATGTTTCTCTCACCCCCCTTGCCAGGTATTTGACGAGGGGCAAAAGGGGGTATGAAATCAGCGCGGTGGCACCACCTATTTTTCATGCTATGATAAGTTAGGTGTAAAACTGGAGAACAGAATGAACCGATGGATTGATTTGAGCATAGAATATGCAAATCAAAGGTCATATCTTGACGATCTGTTTCAAGTGTATCCAACTATTCCTGAAGGAATACGGGACATTGACCAAGAGATATGGGCTAACGTTGAACAAGCCTTTATTTGCAAAGACAACTATACTCTCATAAGAGAACTCTTGAGACTCGACCTCTTTCCAATAAAAGATAGTTATGTGGCATACCTAAAAAGAGATAATTCCGCAATTGATAGAAATCCAAGAACCATTAACCGTATTTGCGGGCGTCTTTATGAAATGGGACTTGATAAAATATATGAAAGATCAACTGAGCCGAAAGAAACAAACCGACAGATTGGTCCAATGATACGGGAATGGATTAGAAGAAAATCTCTTGGTATTACACCAGTTGGCTTAACTGAATTTATATCCAATGATAATGATGCTATATTAGATGCGAGCGATAATGCAATGTTGGAGTTTGCAAGAGATACTTTGGGCTATAAACATCACAAAGGATTAGATTTTGTAGCAAGGTTCAAACGCAAATACATTATCGGAGAAGCTAAATTCCTCACTGACTTTGGTGGGCCACCAAAACGCACAATTCAATGATGCAATCAGCACTATTGAAGCGGAAGGCGTTAGAGCAATAAAAATTGCTATCTTAGACGGCGTTTTGTATATAAAAGGCAACAACAAAATGTATAAGTCCATAACATCGGAATATAAACACTATAACATCATGAGTGCCTTGGTATTACGCGAATTTCTGTACAGTTTATGAAGGATAAAGAATCCATGACTAATTTGCTAATTAAGGGCGACAATATTCAGGGACTTAATTACCTAATTCGTGATAGAAGTCTGGAGGGTAAAATAGATTTGGTTTACATTGACCCTCCATTTGCAACCGGTGGTAATTTCACTATTATGGATGGTAGGGCATCCACAATTAGCAATTCTAGAAATGGTGATATTGCTTATTCAGACAAAGTTGTTGGTAAGGAATTTATTGAGTTTCTAAGATCAAAAATATTAATATTGAGGGAGTTGATGTCTGAGCAAGGCTCAATTTACGTTCATACTGATTATAAGATCGGACACTATGTCAAAGTTATGATGGATGAGATTTTTGGAATTGAAAATTTCAGAAATGACATTACAAGAATTAAATGTAATCCTAAGAATTTTAACCGCATCGGGTATGGCAATATCAAAGACCTTATCTTGTTTTACACTAATTCCTCGAATCCTATTTGGAATGAGCCACGAGAGTCATATACTGAGAAAGACCTGGAAAACTTGTTTCCGAAAATAGACAGACAAGGAAGAAGATATACTACTGTACCTATTCATGCCCCTGGCGAAACTAAAAATGGGAAATCTAATCAACCTTTCAAGGGAATAATGCCTCCTAAAGGCAGGCATTGGCGCACGGATGTTGAAACTCTCGATCTATGGGATAAAGAAGGACTTATTGAATGGTCTTCAACTGGGAACCCTAGAAAAATAATTTATGCGCATGAAAGAGAAGGTAAAAGAGTGCAAGACGTTTGGGAATTCAAAGATCCTCAATACCCCGAATACCCAACTGAAAAGAATTCTAAAATGTTGGATTTAATCATTCGCACATCTTCAAACCCTGGGAGTATTGTCTTGGATTGTTTCTGTGGTTCAGGAACAACACTAAAGGCAGCGCACATCAATCAGAGAAGATGGATTGGCATTGACAAATCTGAACACGCTATAAAAGCAACAATAGCAAAATTAGAGTCAATGAAGGTAGACCTATTTACAACCTTACCTGAATACGAATTTATAGATTTGGAAGAAGTTCTACATGCTGAAAACGCCTAAAAATGGATTGCAGCCGACCTCGTTACGCCTGGCGGTTGAATCCAACCGCTATACGCAATCATTCGCTCGTCGAAATTTGAATTAGGGAGGGATAGGATGCAGCCAGTAGATTTTACTCACCTCATGTCGAAAACAAAACAGATCGTTGTGGGGTCGACCATCGCCCAGCTGGCGCTTGCGCTTCTGGCTGGCATTTTATTTTACTTCTGGGGTAGAGATTTGCTCACCCCGGTTGAAATCATTGCCGCTATTGCAACAGTCCTTTTTTTGCTCTCGCTGGCGTTCCTCTGGTATCTCTATCTGCGCCAGCCGGAAACCCGTGAAAAATATCGCCTCTCCGCTCAGATCCGTCAAACACGGGCAAACCTGGCGGCTGCCCAAACCCGATTGGGTGAGATCCTGGTGAAAAAAGAGATGACCCAGCGCCAGTTGGACGATGAAGAAAAAACCGAGCGCGAACGCTTTCAGGCTCTGGCTGCTTCGCTACAAGAACAGGTACAGCAATTAAGCGCGGATCAGGACCTGGAACTGCGCGATGAGCTGACCAACCTGCAGGAAGCCCATCTCGAAAACGGATTGCGCAACATCATTCTCGATCCCGCCCAGGTGCCTGGTATTGGCGATTACCTGGCAGAGAAATTAAGCGAGCATGGCATCCGCACAGCTTATGATGTCTCCCAGGAAAAAGTGGACAACATCCCTGGTTTTGGCGAAGCCAAGACCCTCAGCCTGCTGCGCTGGCGCGAATCGGAGGAGTATAAGCTAAAAGAAAGCCAGCCCGCCACCCTGCCGCAAGAAGAATTGGCTGCCATCGGACAAAAATATGCCCAACTCATTCAGGAAAAACAGGCTGAACTAAAATCCGCCCAGCAGGCGCACGACCAAACCCTGCAAGCCATCCGCCTTAAGCACATCGCCGACCTGACAGCGCTCAATGAGGATGAAGCCTCTACCCGCCTGCGTTCCACGATCTTAACCAACCAGCAGCAAGAGACTCAAGCCAGGTTTCTGGAGTACAGGCGCATCACCTTTCTGGACATGCTGGCAACGGCGGTCTTCACTGCGCCCGCCAGTGGGACAAAACGGATTTTTCACCTGGTCGCCCCCTTCGGCTACCTGGCACTCGGTATGTTGAACGTCGTTATCCTGATTGCCGCGTTAGTGATGGGATAAAGAACTGCGCCGCAGAGTCATCCTTGGGACGGGCTGAAGCCCCGCCTTACTGGAGGTTCTCGCGCTGTTTGGCTTGTTATCCAGGTGAATTATGCCACTTGCAGGCGAGGCAGGTCGCGACCTCGCGCGGCATGCACCGCCTGGCTCAGTTCGAACGCCAAGTCGCGCAGCCGAGCGAGGCTTTCGCCGCTGCGCCGCACGAGCGCACTGCCCACGATCACCCCATCCGCCAGCCGCGCTACCGCCGCCGCCTGCGCCGCGCTGCTAATGCCGAACCCGACTGCCAGCGGCTGGCTGGTCGAACGCCGCACCCGTCCGATAAACTCTTCCAACCCCTGCGGCAGACGCTCGCGCACCCCCGTCACCCCCGTGAGCGATACCAGATAGAGAAATCCGCGTGATTGCTCCACCGCGAGTTGAATGCGTTCGGGCGGGCTGTTAGGCGCGAGCAGAAAGACCAATCCCAAGCGGTGTTCCCGGCAGGCATCTACCACCTCCCCCGCTTCTTCTGGCGGTAAATCCGGGATTATGAATCCATCCACCCCCACTTGGGCTGCCTGCGCTGCGCAGCGCTCAACACCATAAGCCAGAATCGGGTTAACATAACTCATCAACAACGCCGGGGTATTCAAACCGCCCGCACGCAGCGCGCTGACCTGCTCCAGGCAGCCCGCCAGAGTCATGCCATTTTCCAGAGCTTGCTGCGCAGCAGCCTGATTAACCACGCCGTCTGCCAGCGGATCAGAAAAAGGCACGCCCAATTCCAGCAAATCCGCACCGCATTCCGCCAAAACACGCGCTACCTCCAGCGACCCATTGCGGGTGGGGTATCCGAGCATCAAATACGGCATAAACGATGCCCGCTCCGGGCAAAACGCTGTCCGAATGCGGTCAATTCCCATGCTTCACCTCCGGGCGCAGAGTCTTTATGACCGTGTCGAGGTCTTTGTCTCCTCTGCCCGACACGTTGATGATCAACACAGCATCGTTGGGTAGAACTGGCGCTAACCGTACTGCCTCAGCCACCGCATGCGCCGATTCGAGTGCTGGCAGGATACCCTCACACTTTGCCAGCAGTTGAAAAGCCGCCAGCGCCTGCTCATCAGTCGCCCAGGTATATTCTACCCTGCCCAGATCGCGCAGCAAGGCGTGTTCAGGACCAACCGAGGGATAATCCAACCCGGCGCTGACCGAGTGCGTCTCAAGGATCTGTCCGTCAGCAGATTGCAGGACCAGCGACCGCGCGCCATGCAGCACTCCCACCCGCGCGCGCTGCGGGTCGGCAAAACGCGCCGCGTGGCGACCATTGGCAATGCCCTCTCCACCCGCCTCGACCCCCACCAGACGCACCGCGGCGTCATCGAGAAAGGGATGAAAGATGCCGATAGCGTTGGAGCCGCCGCCCACGCAGGCAATGATCACATCCGGCAGGCGACCCTCCGCCGCCATGATTTGCGCGCGTGCTTCCTCACCGATCACGCGTTGGAAGTCGCGCACCATGCTGGGGTAAGGATGCGGTCCGAGGGCAGAACCAAGCAGGTAATAGGTAGTATCCACATTGGCGACCCAGTCTCGAATGGCTTCGTTCACCGCATCTTTGAGAGTGCGGCTGCCGCTTTCCACCGCGCGCACTTCCGCTCCGAGCAGACGCATACGAATGACATTGGGCTGCTGGCGCTGCATATCGACCGTGCCCATATACACCACGCATTCCAGCCCCAGCAGCGCGCAAACGGTAGCCACCGCCACGCCATGCTGCCCGGCGCCGGTTTCGGCGATAATGCGCCGCTTGTTCATGCGCCGCGCCAGCAGCGCCTGCCCCAGCGCATTGTTGATCTTGTGCGCGCCCGAATGCGCCAGGTCTTCACGCTTGAGATAAATCCTCGCCCCGCCCAGGTACTCGGTCAGGCGGGCTGCCAGGCTGAGCGGGGTGGGACGCCCCACATAATCCGCCAACAGCCGCCCTAATTGGGCAGCGAAAGCCGGGTCTTGCTGCGCCTGCTGATATGCCGTCTCAAGTTCAATCAGGGCGGGCATCAACACTTCCGGCACAAACTGCCCGCCATAATTGCCAAACTTACCGCGTGAACCAGGTGTATTCATGGTTTATCCTTTGAGATTTTTAGCGTTTTCAATAAAAGCCCGCAGCGCGGTATGGTCTTTTTTGCCTGGAGAAACCTCCACCCCACTGGAGACATCCACCCCCCAGGGAGAAACAGTCTGCACCGCCGCCTGCACATTCGCGGGCGTCAGTCCACCCGCCAGCAGCAGCGGATAACGACGGGCGAGCTGCGCCGCGATGTTCCAATCCGCCAGCCTGCCGCTCCCGCCGCGCTGTTCAGGGTGGTAGGCATCCAGCAAAAAAGCCGGCATGGTGCTGCCAGTAAGGTGAGAAGGCAGCGCATAGCGTTCTGCCAGTTCAAACGCCTCTTCAGCGGTGCGCGGACGCAGGGCTTTGTAAGCGCATCCTTCGCCCTGCACCTTGCCGCAGGCGTCAAACTTGTGAAAGGTAAACGCCAGTTCATCCAGCATTTCCGGCGGCTCCTCACCGTGTAGCTGCGCCAGCTCCAGCCCGCAGTAATCAACAGTCTGTAAGATCCAATCGCAGCCCTGGTTAACAAAAACGCCCACCGTCTGGATGACTCTGCTGCCGACCACCAGTTGAGTCAGGATATCGTGCACCTGTTCGGGCGTGACATAGCGCGGGCTGTGAGGATAAAAAATGAAACCCAGCAGGTCGGCTCCGGCATCGACCGCCGCCTGAGCATCCGTCAGGTTGGTTAAACCACAGATTTTAACACGCATGGTCGCCAATTAACTCCTTCATCTTGATATCAATATCTGGCGCGGTCACCAGCGCTTCGCCGATCAGCATCGCGTCGATTCCGGCAGATGCCAGCCGCTGTACATCCGCGCGCGTGTGGATGCCGCTTTCTGCCACAAAGCAGACCTCGCGCGGCGTCAGCGCGCGCAGGGAGAGGCAGGTGGAGAGATCGACCTGAAAGGTGCGCAGGTTGCGGTTGTTGACACCCACCAGACGCGGCGAGCAAGCCAACGCGCGCTGCAGTTCCACCTCGTCATGCACTTCAATCAATGCCGCCATGCCCAGCGCACAGGTCAGCGCCAGCAGTTCGTTTAATACATCATCTTGCAGGGCAGCGGCGATTAATAACAGGGCATCAGCGCCAGCAGCGCGGGTTTCATACACCTGATAGGGGTCGAGAATGAAATCTTTGCGCAGTAAAGGCAGGCGAGGAAACCGCTGCCGAACCGAACGCAGGTCATCCAACCCACCCTGAAAAAAATGAACATCGGTCAGAACGCTGACGGCTGCCGCGCCGCCTGCCTGATACGCCTCCGCCAGGCGCAGGGGGTCAAATTGCGGGCAGAGCAGACCTTTGCTGGGCGAGGCGCGCTTGATCTCAGCAATCAGGCGCGGTGGATGCGCACCCGGCAGCGCTGAACGCAGCGCGGAAATAAAGTCGAGAGCGGGCGGGGCAGCCAGGGCGCGGGCGCGCATTTCCACCAGAGGCAGTTCTGCCCGCCGCGTCGGTAATTCCACATCGCGTTTGTAAGCAATGATCTGGTCAAGGATCGACATAGTCACCCCGCCTGGCTGAATTCGATCAAACGCGCCAGCACACGCGCCGCTGCGCCGCTGTCGAGACTCAGGTTTGCCATCTGGATGCCCTGTGCCAGATCGCGGGCTTTGCCGCCCGCCACCAGGGCAGCGCTGGCATTGAGCACCACCGTATCTCGGCGCGCGCTGCGGTCTTTGCCTTCGAGGATGTCGCGGGTTATGGCGGCGTTTTGCTGGGGCGATCCACCTAACAGGTCGGTAAAACGGGCAGGCTTGAATCCCAAATCGGAAGGGTGAAGCAAGAAGGTTTCTACCCGCTGGTCGCGCAGCGCGCTGACGCGGTTTGCACCGGTGGTTGTCAGCTCGTCTAAGCCGCCCGCGCCATGCACCACAAAAGCCGCCCGGCAGCCCAACGCTGCCAGCACGCGCGCGATTGTCTCAGTCAGGTCAGCGGAATAGATGCCCATCACCTGGCTGGCGGCGCCCGCCGGGTTGGTCAAAGGTCCCAACAGGTTGAAGATGGTGCGCACGCCCATCTCACGGCGCGGAGCAACAGCGTGTTTCATGGCAGGGTGCAACTTTGGCGCAAAGAGGAAGCCAATACCCACCTCATCGATGCAGGCGGCGATACGTTCCGGGGGCAGATCAAGGTTGACGCCCAATGCCTCCAGCACATCGGCTGAGCCAGAAGCGCTGGAGACCGAACGGTTGCCGTGCTTTGCCACTGGCTGCCCGGCGCCAGCAACCACAAACGCCGCGGTAGTGCTGATATTGAACGTCCCGGCGTTGTCGCCGCCCGTACCGCAGGTATCGACCAGTTGATCCTGCCGCTTTGGAACAACCGGCACGGCGTTACGGCGCATGGCGCGGGCACAGCCCACGATTTCACTGACCGCTTCACCCTTCATGCGCAGCGCGGTGATAAACGCTGCAATCTGAGCGGGGGTTGCCTGCCCCTCCATGATCTGCGACATGGCAGCTTCGGCTTCGTCTTCGCTTAAATTCTGGCGGGCGATGACCTTCGCCAGCGCTCCCTTAATCGACAAACCGCCGTTGCTGTCCAGTTTCTTTGCAGCGCCGCTGGCTCTTAAGCGGTTGATATCCAAAAAATTGCGCAGGATCTGGCGACCATGCTCAGTCAGCACCGATTCGGGATGGAACTGCACCCCGGCTGTGGGAAAATCGCGGTGGCGGATGCCCATCAAAAGCCCTTCTGGGGTGCGCGCACTGGCTTCGAGGCAGTCCGGCAGGGGTTCCTGTACCACCAGGGAGTGGTAGCGGGTGGCGATGAACGGCGAAGGCACCTCGCTGAAGATGTCGCGCCCATCGTGGTGAATCGGAGATACCTTGCCGTGCATCAGCTTTTCGGCGCGCACTACCTTGCCGCCAAACGCCTGACCAATCGCCTGATGACCAAGGCATACCCCCAGGATCGGGATAGATGGGGCAAAGCGCTGAATCAATGCCAGGCTGATCCCGGCATCATCCGGACCGCCTGGACCAGGCGAAATGACAATGTGAGACGGCGCAAGCGCGTCTACCTGCTCCAGGGTGATCTGGTCGTTGCGCGCGATGTGTAAATCAGCGCCCAGCTCGCCCAGGTACTGCGCCAGGTTGTAAGTAAAGCTATCGTAATTATCAATGAGCAAAATCATGGGAGACCTTCCTCTCGGCGATTAAGATCGCCTCATTCAGCGCACAGGCTTTGTTCAGGATTTCTTCATGTTCTTTGGCGGGCTCGCTGTCTGCAACAATGCCAGCGCCTGCTTGCACATACACCGATTCGCCGCGCATCACAATCGTGCGGATGGCAATGCACGAGTCCATGTTGCCGTCATAGCCAATATAGGCGATTGATCCGGCGTAAATACCGCGCCGCGCGCCTTCTAATTCTTCAATGATTTCCATGGCGCGCACTTTGGGGGCTCCGCTGACCGTGCCCGCCGGAAAAGTAGCGCGCAGCAGGTCGAAGGCGTCGCGCCCGGCTTGCAGCACGCCGCGCACATTGGTAACCATGTGCATGACGTGCGAGAAATTCTCAATTGCCATCATATTTTCGACACGCACGCTTCCGTAATCGCAAACCCTGCCCAGGTCATTGCGCCCAAGATCGACCAGCATAACATGTTCGGCTCTTTCTTTCTCGTTTGCCAGCAGGTCTTCCGCCAGGGCGGCATCCTCTGCGGGCGTGCTGCCGCGGCGGCGTGTCCCGGCGATGGGGCGAACTTCAGCGATGTTGTTTTCGAGACGGGCTTGCATTTCAGGGCTGGCAGCGATGACATGCAGCGGCGGGCTGCCCAGCCCACCCGGAAAACGCAGAAAGACCATGTAGGGCGAAGGATTGATCTGGCGCAGAACGCGGTAAATCTGAAAAGGGTCGGCGCGGGTCTCGCCTGCCAGGCGCTGGCTGAGCACCACCTGGAAAATATCGCCAGCGCGAATGTATTCTTTGGCGCGCTCGACACAAGCTTCGAAATCAGACTGCGCAAAATTCGAGCGAAAGCGCTGGCTCACCTCAGCGCGCGACGGTCGCTCAAATGGCAGGTAACCGGTGTCTTCAGGCGCTGGAGCGCGCAGCCGCGCCACAATCTCATCGATGCGAGCAGTCGCCCGGCGATAGGCGGTGGCAATGTTTCCGTCCAGGCGCGCGTTGGCAATCACCAGCAAGCGCTGGCGCACATGATCAAACGCCACCAGTGTATCTGCCAGCATGAAGGCAGCTTCAGGCAGATCAAGGACGTCCTCCGCGGTGGATGGCAGGCGCTCATAGCGCCTCACCGCGTCGTAACTGACAAATCCCACTGCTCCCCCGGCAAAACGCGGTAGATCCGGCAGCGGAACGGGCGTGTAGGGCTTGATTTCTTCTTTGAGCACCGCCAACGCATCCCTGCCCTCTACCAGAGGCAGCCAACGCTCTTTGCCCTCACGGCTGATCACCACCTGGTTTTGCTGGGTAGTAAAGAGGGCAAAAGGTCTGACGCCGATAAACGAATAGCGCGCCACCACCTTGCCGCCGGTAATCGATTCCAGCAAGAAGCTGGGACCTTCATCCTGCAGTTTGAGGTATACACTGACCGGGGTTTCCAGGTCAGCGGGCAGTTCCCGGTACACGGGCACCAGGTTACCCTGGTGGGCTAATTTTTCCACTTCGATCAGGCTTGGTTTGTACATCGTTGATTCTCCCTTCGGTTACTCCTAATTAATAAAAAAAGCCCTCGTCCGATATGGGACGAGAGCCATTTGGCTTCGCGGTGCCACCCAGTTTAGGCTGACGAAACAAAAAATCCCCGGTGATGCACCACGGGGAAAAGAAAGCCAGCCTCACTCTTTGCGGATACGGCAGAAACCTGCGATATCCTTTGCCCAGATAACGGCGGCAACCCCGGCTCGGGTTAATAGCGGATTGGCGCGTTCACCCTGCAACTCAGAGGTCCATTCGGCGCTGCGGTGCGGGCAGGCTCTCACTGCTTCCTGCTCTCTGTGCCGTCTATGCGGCGCGTACTCGTCCTCGTCAACGTATTTCGATATTGATTCGTATTATACCGATACGCGGATAAAAGTCAAGATTAATTTTCAAAATCGGACATGAGTTAAGACATCCCATAATATGTTCAGCCTTTGCGTTCGCTGTCAGCGGATTGAGGCGCTGTTCCTGCTGCCCGCGAAGTGTATTATAATAATGGCATGATTCAGGTCAGCATACCGGGGAAAGGAATCATCGAAATCGACCATATTGTGTTGGATGTCAATGGAACACTGGCAGTGGATGGGATGTTAATCGACGGCGTTAAAGAGTCGCTTGCGCGGCTGCACCAGAACGTCAAACTGCACCTGCTCACTGCCGACACCCACGGCAAACAGGCGGCGATCGACCAGGAGTTGGGGCTGCAGGCATACCGCCTGCTGCCGGGACGAGAAGATGAACAAAAAGCAGCTTATGTGCGCCAGTTAGGCGCGCAGCGCACAGCGGCAATCGGGCAAGGCGCTAACGACGCCTTAATGATCCGTGAGGCGACGCTTGGCATCTGCATCATCTCGCCAGAAGGGACAGCCACCCAAACCCTGTTCGCCAGCGATCTGGTGGTACCGGATATTCATTCCGCCCTGGCGTTGTTCGAAAAACCTTTGCGATTGGCGGCTACGCTGCGAAGATGACTCAAACATCAACTCCTCAAACCTCCGCCCCGGAGGGCTTATACCGGCGGCGAGCGCGGCGCAGACCACTCATCCCTGGCGAGCCAGGGGAGCGCACCGAATTCCTCAATGACCTGGCAATCCGCATTGTCCCGGCGGTGGACTTTTTTCTCTACACGCTGATCGCAGGCGTGGTGCTGGCAATTGCATTCCTGCTGGATTCACCCGCTGTGTTTGTGCTGGCGGTTGTACTGGCGCCATTCATGTCCCCCGTAGCGGGGATCGCGCTGGCAGCGGTTGCTGGTTCGCTGCGCTTTTTGCTGCGCTCGCTGGCTTTTGCCGGGGTCAGCAGTCTGGCAATCTTTTTATTTGGGCTGCTGGCTGGCTGGGTGGCAGGTATGCAACCCGGCTTTGAATCGACCCAGGCGGGCGTTCACGCTCATTTTACCTGGCATGATCTGGCAGTCTTGAGCATTGCAGCCGGTATTATGACGTACCTGATGGTGCGCCATCCTCAACAAAAACCACGCTGGATCAGCACGGTGGTGGCGTATGAGGTATTCCTGCCGCTGGGATCTGCCGGGTTTTTGCTGGCTTCTGGCATGCCCGGCGTGTGGCTCGACGGTCTTGCCCTGTTTGGCATCCACCTGATATGGGCTGCGCTGGTGAGCGCGATCTTGCTGGTGGTAATGGGTTTTCGACCTTTCGGCTGCCTGGGCTATGTGCTGACCAGCGGATTAGCACTGCTGGTGGTGGTAATTGTTGCGCTCATGGGGTGGCTGGCGCTCCAATCGCGCGTGCCAGCAGGTATTGATCCCGCCACACCCACTGCCACCCCCACGCTTCCTGCCACGCCCTCCCATACCCCGCTGCCTCCCTCGGTTACACCATCCTTCACCCATACCAACACCGCTATCGTTACCAGCACCATCACCACCCCAACCGGCACCCGCACCCTGGTAGCCACGCCAACTTTGACGATTACGCCCACTTTCGCCCCTACGCCCATCTGGGCGCGTGTTTCTTCCCCCGAAGGCGGCGGCATCGTGATCCGCGTTGAACCGCGTTATGAAGCGCTCATTGTTCATAGCCTGCTCAACGGCAACCTGGTGCAAATTCTGCCAGATACCACCCGCATTGAAGCCGGAGCGACCTGGGTCAAGGTGCGCACAACCGACGGCAAGGAGGGTTGGGTGGTGCGTTCGCTGCTCAGCACGGCAACACCCGCTCCATAATCGACGCGCGAGTACTTTATCAAATCATTTAGGAGAACGTATTCATGCCTATTCACTTTGGCACTGACGGCTGGCGCGCTGTCATTTCAGACACCTTCACTTTCACCAACCTGCGCATGGTCGCCCAGGCAATCGCGGATGCGATTGCTTCTGGCGCGTGGATGAACGGCGCGCAGCTTGATCGCGTTCCCGACCCGCAGAAAATGGTGGTCGGGTTTGACACCCGCTTTTTGTCTGACCGCTACGCCCAGGAAGTGGCGCGCGTGCTGGCTGCCAATGGATATACCGTTTACCTGTGTTCAGCCGACGCGCCTACGCCCGCGATTTCGTACACGGTAAAAAATCTCGGCGCGATTGGCGGGGTGATGATCACCGCCTCGCACAATGCCCCGCGCTACAACGGCGTCAAATTAAAATCAGCTTACGGCGGTTCTGCGCTGCCGGAGCAGTGCCGGAGAGTGGAAGTCTATCTCAACGATAATGAAGCCCAGGCGCGCGGACCCAACCTGATGGACTTTGAGCAGGCACTTCAACAAAAACAGATTCTGCGCTACAACCCGATCCCGGCGTATAACGAAGGGCTGCGCAAGCTGATCGACTTCGATGTGATTGCCAACCGACCGCAGACGCTGGTGGTCGATTCGATGTATGGTTCAGGGCGCGGCGTCATCCGCGGCATTCTACAAGGCACCGGTTGCGAGGTACGCGAAATCCGCGGCGAGATGAACCCGGGTTTTGGCGGGGTACACCCCGAACCGATCAGTAAATACCTCGGCGCACTGGCAGGGGCAATTGGCTCTGGCATGGGCGGCTTTGGTCTGGCGACCGACGGCGACGCTGACCGGATTGGAGCGATGGATGAGCGCGGCAATTTTGTCGACCCGCATAAGATCATGTCGCTGGCGCTGCAATACCTGGTCGAACGGCGCGGCTGGAGCGGTTCAGTGGTGCGCACGGTTTCTACCACGCGCATGATCGACCGTTTGGCAGCCTGCTACAACTTGAAAGTGCGCGAGACGCCGGTCGGGTTCAACCACATTGCCGATTACATGATGAAAGAAGATGTGCTGATCGGCGGTGAGGAATCAGGCGGCATTTCGTTCAAAGGTCATATCCCCGAAGGGGATGGGATCATCATGGGCTTGTTGCTGATCGAAATTGTGGCAGATGCCGGCGTTACGCTGCATGAGTTGGTGCAAAACCTGCTCAAGGTCGCCGGTCCGGCTGAATATGAACGGGTTGACCTGCGCCTGCGCCGCCCGGTGGCGAAAGATCAGATGACCCGCCGCCTGGTGAACGAAGCGCCAGGTCAGATTGGCGGCGAATCGATAGTGGATATTACCTCTACCGATGGCGTCAAGTACATCCTGGCAGATGACTCCTGGCTGCTGATCCGACCCTCTGGCACCGAGCCGGTGCTGCGCGTGTATGCCGAAGGGCGCTCGACAGCAATGGTCAAAGCGCTGCTGCATTACGGCGAGCAGGTGGCGGCAAGTGTGACGTAGCAGGTTGGACTACGATTCTGGCGATTGGGCTTTTTCCACCACCCGTTGCAGCGGAACGATCATTTGATCCGGTATGCGCTGCGCAAAGCCTTTCCAGACTTTGCGAATGGACAGAATGGGCAGCGCCAGGGTGTTGATCACCTGCCAGCCCAGATTGCGCTGCGGAAAAGTATGGTAAAACCCCATGCGCGCGAAGGCACGGTGGTCAGCCTGGAAGATCATGCGCAGTGGACCCCAGATGTCATCGCGAAAGACCTTGAATCCACCCACTCCCAGAAAGGTCATAGGGCGGCTGATTCTCGCCAGCGCGGCGTCCAGCGCCTGTTGTGCAGCGCAATCGATCAAGCGGTCGATTGCGCCTGAATCGCCGTATTCATCGGATACGAATCCCACCAGGTTCGCCATCTGGAACTCGGCATGCGCCTGCAGAATTTCACGCAGGTTGGGAACCTGGCTTAGCACACCAGAGATTAAGTATATGATCTGTTTTCCGCCCAACACCGGGGTATGGGTATTGAAAAACGAGCGGTCAAAGAGGGTTTTCCAGCGAGAGGATAGATACCGATTGCCCATGCTGCCGGCAAAAATCAGGATATCTGCTGCCATCACCTGCTCGCGGTAGAAGGCAATAAAATCATCTTTACCCTCGAAGGCGCACTCGTTATAGGCGCCACACTTCAGACAACCCAGGCAGCTCGATTTAATCTCCAACCCGTTCAGGTCAAAGACCGACACCTGCCCGGCAAAATTTGCCTGCATCCGCGCCACCATCTGCGGCAGGTTGCTTCCGGGCTGAGACGAGCCGTCGTGCACCAGCACCACCCTCTTGCCAGCCGTATCAAGCGCAGCAGGAGCCGCGCCAGGCTGGTAGATAAACGTACGCGGTTGCAGCGCCGGATTCTGGCGCTGGGTAGGAATTTGCGCCTGGATCGCCGAGAGGAACTGCCCACCAAATTGCTCTAACTGTTTGCGACCATTCTCCTTGAGCAAGTCCGTCATATATGGTGAAAAAGCCCCGACATAGCGCATCTCCAGGTCATCGCAGATGCCGTGGATGTAGTTGTGCGCGGTGTGATCGAAGAAATGGATGGACGTCGAGAGCGAGGCAGCGTATTTTCCTGCAAACGCCGATTGCGCACCGCGTTCGAATATCAGCTCGATGAAGCGCATATAATGGGCATGGACGACCATAAAATACAACGGAAATGCCCAAATGACGCCGTCTGCATGGCGCACCTGCGCCAGGATATTTTCAAACACCGCCGCGTCTTTTTCAATCTTGCGGATCTGCGGGCAGATATTCACGATTTGAAAGCATATTTTTGGATTCACCTTTGCCAGGTATTTAACATACTGGATGGTAACACTGGTTTCACCTTTTGGGCTGCCGTTTAATACGAGGATATTCATGTTGTCCTACTCCTTTTAATTGTCAAACATTACATGTCAAAAATGACATTATTGGTTAAAAAAAATGCGCTCAGAGGGTTTCGATCATGCGCATCGTATCCTCCAGCCAACCCAGGTAGGTGGTTTCGTAGCGGATGCCCATTTCAAGGGTGGCGCGCCAGAAAGCCGCGTCGCGTTGCAGCGCCGGAGCGTTCTCCTCTACGTGCTGAATTTCGGTCAGTGCTTGATACTGCGCCAGTTTTTGCTGATGGAGCTGGCGCTGAAAAGCCAGTTCTGCCAACACCTGCAGCGGATCACGCTGGGCGGAGAAAAACAGGCGCACCAGCAGCTCCTCTTTGATGGTCGACATTTCCAGCAAGGGCTGCGCCAACCATTCATCCAGTGCTTTTCGACCCGCTTCGCTGATCTGGTATATACGTTTATTGGGCTGACCTTCTTCAAATACCATTTGTGAGGTAACCAGCCCCTGCGCCTCCATCTGGCGCAGGGTGGTGTAGATTTGGGAGTGGTGGGCGTGCCAGAAATGTGCAGTAGAGTGATCGATGGTCTGTTTAAGCTCATAGCCGGTCATGGGCTTGTATTTCAAAAATCCAAGCAGGATGTAGCGGATCATAGAATCAGTATATCATGAAGCAGTGTATATGTAAACAATGATATATGTCATTTTTTACATATTATACCATCCCTGCAGGATAGAAGTAGACATTGGGCTTCCAAGTGTTCCTGATTCCCCCATTAAAAAAACAGTTGGTGGAAACAAGGTTCCACCAACTGCTGCGTGAGTGCAAGATACCGATTAAACCGGACGAGCTAACGGGCGACAGGCTCCTGAGCCAGCATATCTTCGAGAATCATCTCGAGCGCCATCGTATGGCTGCATCGACCGCGCGAACGAAAGAAATCACAGTCGCACTGCCACTCTCCACCCTCATAATGGACGGTGTGGTCACTGTTCTCGCCATCAAAGCTGACGGTCAAGGAGTGAAAGTGGATCCGTTTGCGCTCACTGGCATAGCGCTTGGCTTTCTCAATCTTGCCAATCATGCCATAATCCATTGTCTGATACTCCTTTCAAGAGGTTGTAATAGAAAAACAGGCACGCGAACGTACGCGTGCCCTCTTCGGATTGGTGGGATGGAATAAAAACCCATCTGCATCATGTTTTCCCTGGTGAGTCCAGTATAGTATCCTTTGGGTGAAAAGTCAATCGCGATTTTATGCCCGCAGCCAGGTGATCATCTCACCCATGCCGCGATTTGCCCACAGCGCATAGGGAATCGCCATAAACGGCACCCTTTCTTCGCGCGAATTGCCGACCGGCTGATATAACCGCCCCTCCCAGCCCACCGTCGAGCGGCGCAGCAGCTCGCCCTGGATGACCACCACCCCGCCCAGCAGGTCGGGGCGAAAACTGGTTTGAAACACCGGGTCTGCCGGCAGGCGCAGGTTTTCGAGAGGAATCTGGTTATCGACCTGCTCCAGGCAGTAAACCAATGGTCCGCGCTGAAGCGCCAGGCGTCCCGCATCCGCTGCCACATAGGGGTGAGCTTCGATCCGCTCGACAGGCATAGGCAGACGCAGCCCAAGCTGGTCGCCTTCTGACCATGTGCGTTCGATGATGGCGTAACCATCCTGCAAGTCTGGCTGCAATGGCTGCCCGTTCAGTTTAATTTGCGCCGTGCGGCACCAGCCTGGAATGCGCAGCGCCAGGGTAAACGGCGTGGGTGAAGCAGTGTGGACAGTAAAAGAAACCTCTTCTTCCCAGGGGTAATTCGTCTTTTGGTCGATGCGCACTTCCTTGCTGCCGATGGATAGATCCGCCTGGCTTTGAACATACAGGTGAACATAGCACGCCTTATCGTTCACGCCATAGATGTATTCGCCAAGGTCTGCCAGCAGGCGCGCCAGGTTTGGCGGGCAGCAGGCGCAGCTAAACCAGGGTCGACGCTCGCCAGACTCGTATTCCGAGTGTGGATTGATCGCCTCTGGACGGCGCGCCAGAGGGTTGGAATAGAAAAATACCTCTCCGTCCAGCGACACGCCGCTTAAAATTCCGTTGTACAGCGCCCGTTCCATCACATCCGCATATTTGCGGTCAGGATAGACCTGCAAGATGCGCTGTGCCCAAAAGACAAGCGCAATCGCCGCGCAAGTTTCGGCGTAGGCGCTCTGGTTAGGAAGATCGTAATCGACGGTGAAGCCCTCGTTTGCCGCAGCCGGACCGATGCCCGCCGTGATGTACATGCGTTTCTCGGTCAGGTTTGACCAAAGCCGCACGCAGGCATCGATCAGAGAATTATCGCCGCTTTCGACACCGGCATCGATCATCCCGCTGTACAAGTACATGGCGCGCACCGCGTGTCCCACCACATCCGTCTGCTCTCGCACCGGCATGTGCGCCTGGTTATACGCGTGGTTCCCCAACTGATAGAATTTATAGCTGGCAGGGTCATCACCGCGCGCATACGCTTCGACATCGAAATAATTGGGGTCTTTGCCACGCTCATTCAGAAAATATAACGACAGGTCAAGGTAACGCTGCTCGCCGGTCAGCCGGTAGAGCTTGACCAGCGCCAGTTCGATCTCCTGATGACCGGGGTAACCGCGCTTTTGACCTTCCCCAGTGCCAAATACGCTTCGGATATGTTCCACATAGCGCTGCATGATTTCCAGCATTTTGCTTTTGCCAGTTGCGCGGTAATACGCCACCGCTGCCTCGATCAGGTGCCCGGCGCAGTACAACTCATGTCGGTCGCGCAGGTTCGTCCAACGGTTTTGCGGTTCCACCGTTAGAAAATAAGAATTGAGGTAGCCGTCTGGGCTTTGAGCTTTTTCCATCAGCTCCACATAAGCATCAATTTGCGCTTCCAGGTGGTCATCCACCTGGTGCATCAGGGTATACGAGGCAGCTTCGATCCATTTTGCGGCGTCCGAATCCCAGAAGATGTGCGGTTTGTGGGGCTGTCCTTCTTTCCACTGCAGGCGCATCGCGTCCAGCCTGCCGGTCTGTTCCAATTGCCGATAGATATGGGGGATGGTGTGAACGCGGTTGACTTCGAGTTTTTGTCCCCAAAAACCGCCAACAATCTGGACAGAATTCAATGGAAGAGGGGTAAGTTTTCGCATGGGGTATCCTTCAATTTATCAAAGTGGTTGCTGGCAAATTATACTGTATGATAGATTCGGCGGGCAGGCTGCGGGACGGGGAGTTAATGTTACTGCGAATTCCTTTCTAACCACCCTTTTTCAACACTCTGATTTTTTGCGCCGCATGGTCACATGACCTGACCATCAGGTAATCCATGCAAACGTGACTGGCTTTCCCGCTGGCGAGGATTTTAGGATAATTTAGGTCTTGTTATACTGATTGACAAATAAGGAGTATGATGTCAATGGCTTCAACTGTATTACCAACCATGAAAGAATTTAACAAGATGCTCGCGCCGTACCAAAAACCCGCATGGAAACCTGCGACGATCCAACTGATCAACACCGTGTTACCCTATTTGGCGCTGTTTATCTTGATGTTTTTCAGCCTGCGTGTGTCATACTGGCTGACGCTCGCCCTGGCGATTCCTACCGCTGCCTTTATGGTGCGCACCTTCATCCTTTTCCACGACTGCGGACACAATTCATTCACCCCATCCACCAAAGCCAATCAGCGCATTGGTTTTTGGCTGGGTGTGTTGACTCTCACACCAGGTAAACAATGGTGGAAAGCCCACGCCATCCACCACGCTACCAGCGGCAACCTCGACAAACGCGGCATCGGCGACGTGGATACCTGGACAGTGGCGGAATATCGCTCGCGCTCCTGGATCGAACGCGCTGGCTACAACCTGTTCCGCTTCCCGCTGATCATGTTTGGCTTGGGACCATTGTGGATGTTCTTGATCGCCCATCGTTTCCCTTTGCCGCGCTTCACACGCGACGAAACTCTAAGCGTGGTCTGGACGAACGTGGCGTTGATCGGCTGGCTGGGTGGGTTGAGCCTGTTGTTTGGCGGAGTGCTTAACGTGGTCATCGTCCTGCTGCCGGTCTTTTGGCTGGCAGGCATGTGGGGCATCTGGTTGTTTTACGTCCAACACCAATTCGAAGACGTCTATTGGGCAAAGGACGCTGACTGGGATTACGTGAAATCCGCGATCAAAGGCGCTTCGTATTACCAGTTGCCCGCATTGCTGCGCTGGTTCTCAGGCAACATCGGCTATCATCACATCCACCATCTCAGCCCCCGCATTCCCAATTACAATCTCAAAGCCGCTTACGACGACCACCCCCTGTTGCGTGCAGAAGTCAAGACCATCAGTTTTTTGGGCGCGATTCAAACCGTGCGCCTGCGCCTGATCGACGAAGCGCGCAACAACCGCCTGGTTTCCTTTCAGGATATTCTGGGCTGAAGACGATTCGGGCTATCTTGTAACGGCTGATCCACACACCAGCCAAAACCCCCAAGAATCCGATCCATCCGCTGTAGATCGGCGATTGTTATACGACGATGGAAATTGGATTGTGAATAAAAGAAGATTATAATTTCGTGCTTGAAAGGAAGCAAACATGGTTGAACCGATTTATATTCCTGAAAGCGCGATGGTCATTGTCGCACATCCTGATGATATCGAGTTTAGCTGCGCGGGAACGATGGCGCGCTGGGCAAAGCGGGGCTGTCGTATCACCTATGTGCTGTGCACCAGCGGCGATGTGGGGATTTCCGATCCCGGCATCTCGCGTCAACAAGCCGCCCAGATCCGCGAAGCCGAAGCCAGAGAAGCTGCCCGCATCACAGGAGTGGAAGAACTGGTCTTTTTGCATGAGCCGGACGGAATGCTGCAGGCGACCCTGGATTTGCGCAAAAAGCTGGTGCGCGAAATTCGCCGCTTCCGCCCAGAGGTCATTCTATGTGGTGATCCCACCGTAGTTTGGGCAGGCGATACCTATATCAATCATCCAGATCACCGCGCTGCCAGCCTGGCAGCGATCGAGGCGGTCTTCCCCGCCGCCGGGCAGCCGCTGTTATTCCAGGAATTGGAAGCGGAAGGACTGAAAGCCCACAAACCGCGCAAAGTGTATGTCATGGTTTGGGGTCAGCAGGCAAATGTCTATGTATCCATTGATGAGACAATTGATATTAAGGTCAATGCGCTGCGCGCCCATAAGAGTCAGATGCGCGATTGGGATCCCGAACCGCAGATTAAAGAATGGGCAGCCGAAACAGCCCGCGGTAAAGAGATGCGCTATGCGGAGGGATATAATGTGGTGACCCTCGTCGATGACGAGACCTGGCAGAAAAATCGCGTACCTTAAGCGTCAGCGGATTTTTCGCGCTAAGCCCTGCCACATCTTCTTCAGACGCAGCAAGAACAACTGGCGTTTGCTCTGCGCAACAGGAATTTTGCGGCGTGCCAGATGCCGCGCGGCAAGTGAACCCGGCGGAGCGTATACCACGACCTCAGCGCGTGGAGGTGTTTCCATTCCTGCGCGCCTTTTTGACGTTTCAGGCTCTTCTTTGTGGCTTTTGGGCTTGCGAATCACTTTGCGGTAGAAAACCGTTCCACCCATCCCCACTGCTGCAACGCTGACCACCCATGCCAGGATCGCGGTAAAGTGCAACCCGGTTTCCGGAAGTTCATTTTCGGTTTCCAGGGGCAGCGGCGTCCCTTTCATCGCGGAGTCCGATGCGCCTGCAGGAACTGGCTGGCTGCTGAGCGCTGCGCGGGTTGCATTGGCAGATGCGCTTTTAGGCGATACCGTTTTGACAGGCGCACCCATCGGGCTGACAACCCCTTCGATTTCAATCAGCTCGCGATTGCGCTGTTCTGACACAATCACCGCAATCGTGATCACAACCATCATGGCAGCGAACAACACCAGCATGATGATCACATCATTCGACATTTTCTTGCGTCTTGGCTTCATCACCCTTGATTTTAGTAACCCCAACGAAAAAAGCCATATAAAACGCCTAAATTTTTTGCAAAAAATGGGTTATGGAGATAAAAACAGGATCTTTTTTATCAATAACGGCTTTGAAATGCCTGATAGAGACCTTCAAACAACGCTGCTCCGCGCGCTTCGAGTTCTTTATCCGATAGTGCGAGCGACCGCCACCCGCGAATTACCTCTTCGATCCCGGCAGCTTCCGGGCGGGAATAGCGCCCATCTTTGAGGTCAATCACATGCACAATTTGGGCAATATCTTCCAACGCAGGATCGTCGAGCCCAAACGAGAGCAGCAGGATTTCAAACGTGCAGACCTCGCCGCGGTGTCCAAATTCGCCTTCCGCCATGTCAAACGCCACCTCGCCCGTTTCGATCCGATCCGCATAGCGAATCTCCGCCTGCGGATTGATCAACCGCCGGATAAACCAGGCGCATGCCATGCCATCCACCGAAGGTTGGGGGGTGGTGACCCAGCGTTTAGCCCGGTATTGATCCAGCGTGGTGCGCACCAGCCAGGGGCGCAGCGGCTGGCGCGGCGACAACCGGTTTTGCAGGCGCATCAGCCGGGCAGCCACGTCTGCGCCTGCTGGTGACCGGAAATAATCACTGAATTGAATCTCATTCATGCGCCTGACCAGGCGATTTAATTGTTCTTGCAGCGCAGCGATGTCGCTCGCCAGGCGCGAATCTAGCTGTTTTTCAAACGCACTCACTTGGTCTCCCAAACCGGCATATTCCTGCCCGCGATCTTCGTGGAATAACTGCACCAGGTTTGAGTCCGAAAGGTTAAAAAACTTCTCCGTGCTCAGCAGGCAGGCTTTGCCGTTCGCAGATTGGATTTCATCCACCAACACCTGGAATGCCTGGCGGCATTCATCACGGTCTGGCAGCACATGAATCCCTCCTGGCAGCGAAACCACCCCCAGCCGTCTCAACCGCCGCCAGATATTCACCCGCTGGCTGGAGCTATCTCGCGCTGGTAAGGTATAGGTAAGAACAAGCCATCTCATACGTCTATTGTAATACATGTTGCAATGAAACGCAACAGATATTAATCGCGCTTTCTTTCAATCAAGCGCAGCAAGAAATAACTGATCATCCCAATCACCACCATTCCCAGCAGGAATAACGGGTAGGAAATATGCCAGTTTTCTGGTCCCGTCATCATTGAATACTCCGACATACCGCCAATTCCAGCCAACAGCGTAAGCGGCATAAAGATGGTGGTGATAAAAGTCAGGCGCCGAACGGTGATATTGGTCTCGTTGGCAAACTTAGCCATCTGGTTATTGATTAACGACAGGTACATTTCCATCAGGCTGGTCTCAATTTCGCGATAGGACTCGGTCAGTTCAAAGAATTTTGCCAGGTGATCATAAATATCTCGAAAATAAATCAGTGTTTTCGATGGGATAAATCGGTAGTCGCCGCGGCTGATCCGTACCAGAATCTCCCGTTCGTGGAACAGGCTTTTGCGCACTGCCAGCAAATCACGTCGTAAATCGAGCAGCTTGGATGGGTCAAACGCAGCCACTTCATGCAAAATATCATCCTCTGCGGCATTCAAATCATCTTCCAGCTTTTCAATCGCCACGAATTTGCGGTCAACGACATAATCCAGGAAGGTATAGGCGGCATAAGCAGGTCCCTGGCGGCAGGTCTCAATATTTCGTTCGATATATTGATCCATTTTTTTCAGGTAGGGCTGACCATCCTCCCCACATTTTCCAACCGATACCAGCCAGCGGTCGCCAATTAACAGGTCAATTTCGTGAATAACAATCGATTTTCCCGAATAATCAAAGCCATTGAACAGGATAAACGAATGATTGGGAAAATCCTCGACTTTCGGAATCTGATTCTCATCTGTGCAATCCTCAATTGCCAGGGGATGTAGACCGAAGGGTTCAACGAGAAGATTTAATTCCTCGCGGGTGGGATCATAATACTCCACCCAGATATATCCTCCATTTTTCAGAGCGGCTAGTGCGTCTTGCAGGGTTGCCATCCGCTCAAAATCACCATTTAGAGAAATATGATAAAACCTTGACACCGACATGCTTTGCTCCTGGTTGATCTGGATCAGGATTTGCCATAAGGGTACCTCTCTGGCAGCGACCTATACCCGTATGCTAGCATGATGTTAACCGGCAGGCAAGCCTGATCAACCGTTAAATATCAAGCGGCTGGTTTGGGCGGCGCAACACCCCGTTTCTTTCTCATCGTTTCGGGAACAAAGAGGAAAAAAATAAGCGCAGAAATTGCCCCGGCGGAGGCAACTACAAACGAGGCGGGCTGCAACGGCATGACATCCGCCAGGTTGCCAATAATCAAGGGACCACCGGTGCCTCCCAGGTCTCCAATCAACGTCCATGCGCCCAGAAATTCGCTGCGGCATTTTTCAGGCGCTAAATCTGCCCCCAGGGTGAGCATCGTCCCTGAGCCCAATCCATTGCCAAAGCCCGCAAACATGGCAGCCAATGAAAGCATCAACGCATTCGGCGCAAGGGGAATAAGAAGCATAGCAAAGCCAATCCCCAGGCAGCTAGAAATAATGGCATATTTTCTACCGAAACGATCCATCATCCAGCCAGCAGGATAAAACAACAGCATATCCACCACGCCCGAAAGCCCCATGATGTTGCCGATCGTCTGCACATCCAAACCCAACACACTCGCGCCATACAGCGGGATCACCACCCCCGGTCCAGAGCGGGTCAGGTTGAGGAACAATTCGCCCAGCCCGGCAGTGCCTAACACCTTATATTGGTCGTGGAACATTTCCATCAGGTAAGAAAATTGCCGTTTTGCGTCGGTGCGCGTATCATGCTGCCTGACGCGCAGAACAGGCATAAACACGATCACCACACCCATAATCAACAGGCATACCCCCGCGAAGGAAAGAAAAGAGGCGCGCAGTCCAAATGCCGCAGCGACTGCCCCGCCCGCCAACGGACCCAAGAAACGCCCCAGGCGGAAAAACCCTCCAAAGAGTGAAATCACCCGCCCGCGATGTTCAGGATTGACCATCTCCGCCAGGTAAAAATGACGCGAAACGACAAACATGGCTGCACCAAATCCAGCCAACACCCGGCAAGCCACCACCACTTCGATGCTGGCTGCCCAAAACAAACCGGCAGTAGAGCCCCCCACAAACACCAGCCCCACCAGCATCGAGGCTTTCTGTCCCAGACGGCGCAGTAACATCCCGGCAGGCAGGTCAAACAACAACATTCCAATGGCTTCACCCGCCAGCACCATTCCCACTACGCCGTACGGCACTTTAAATTCAAGCGCATACAGCGGCAAAACCGGCGAGAGCAGGCTGTGTGAAAAAGAAAATAAGAAGGATGGCAAATAGAGTGGTAAGATGAGATCGATGATCTCACGAGCGGTATTGGATTTGAACATGATTGAACAGGTACAGTGTAATCGTATTGCGGATAGGACAATTTTACACCAAAAAATGCGGATTCTCCGAAGATAGTGAGACAACATTCTTGATAGTGAGTTCCCGACCGGAGATAGATAAAATTTACACTTTTCAGCGCCCAACCTTAACCAGCTTGTCCTCGCTCTTGGAACAAGATTTGCAACACCTTTGTTCAATGCATCCATACATCCTCCCGTTCAATCAGCGGGAAATCGTTCTCCGCAGGTCGGGTTGAGGGGCGGGAATCAGGCGGGTTTCTTACCCAATAACCGCTCCCAAACCCGCAAATATATCAAGAATATTGGATTTTGCTGGTCTTCATGATGAACCATTCCACCCTCTCCACCGACTCATTAATTCAGCAAGCCCACAAGGCATTACAAAGCGGGGATCGTTTGACTGCCCGCCGCCTTGCCTGCCTGGCAGCCGCGCAATCCCCTGACCGTGAAGAACCCTGGCGTATTTTAGCCCAAATCGGCAGCCCCGCGGCGCGCGCCACCTACATGAAGAAGGCTGATAAGAAAACAGCAGAGACTCGCAGACGCAGGGTATTAGCCTGGTTTACAGCGGGTTTTGCGGTACTCACCTTTGCCAGCGCTGCTCTGGCAGAAATTTTTTGGATCAGCCTGTTCGATCACCGGCTCGTTGTATCTTTTTCCTGCCAATCCCCCATGTTTTCAACCGTGATCTCCCCGCTGTTATCCATCGGAGATTATCTGCCAGCCGCCCAGGGAATCCTCAGCCAACCGCTTATTTCTTCCTCTACCACCCCCACACCAGAAGCTGCCCCGACCGCGACCTTATCCCCAACGGCTACCACAACACCCCTTCCGACCAGCACACTTCTGCCAACTGCAACCCCAACTGCGGCGCCCACCCATACCCCCACTGCCTTGCCTTCCCCCATTCTGCAGCCCACAGCCACTCCGACACCTGAGCCAGAAGCCTCCGAAGAGCCGGAGGAAACTGAGCCCGAACCGGTGACCTATACCGTCAAGCGCGGAGACAGCCTGACCAAAATCGCCCAGCGCTACGGCGTCAACCTGACTGATCTGGTGCGGTTGAACCAAATTGCCAACCCCTCTTCCATCAAGCCCGGTATGGTGCTGAGCATTCCAGGCGGCGCTGCTCAACCCGGCAAACCTGCTTCCAACTCCCCTTCATCGAATCCCGCTCAGTCGTCTGCTGGCAACAAACGTATTCTGGTGGATATATCCGAGCAGCACCTTTGGGCTTACGAAGGCGACGCGCTGATTTTCGACTTTGTTGCCTCAACCGGCATCAACAACTATACGCGGGTTGGCACGTTTTATGTCCAGTCAAAAATTCCCAACGCCTGGAGCGGATACGGCTTCTGGATGCCTTACTGGCTTGGTATCTATTGGGTTGGAACTGCCGAAAACGGTATTCATTCGCTGCCGGTGTTGACCAATGGCAGGGAACTGTGGGGGAACCTGCTGGGAAGACCAGCCACCTACGGCTGCGTGATGCTCAGTCCCTCCGACTCGAAACGCCTGTACGAGTGGGCAACCATCGGCACTCCGGTTGAAATCCGCCGTTAGCGCTTAATTTCCCTGCAGCAACTCCAACACCTGCGGCAGCAAAGCGGCATTGGTCGCCAATCCCTCGCGTCCGTAGAGCGTGCGGCTGCCTTTCCAATCTCCAAAGTAGCCGCCCGCCTCGCTGAGAATAGTAACAAAAGGACCGCAGTCCCAGACTTCCATCACCGGATCCATCATTACCTCCGCCCGACCGGTTGCCACCAGCAGGTAGCCAAAGGCGTCGCTCCAGCCGCCGCGCACATAGGCTGCCTTCATCAAACGCTGCCAGGCATCTTCTTTGCCATACGCGGCAAAGCTGCCGGGATCGGTGCAGGTGACCCAGGCACTGCCCAGGTCGGAGACGGTCGAAACACGCGCCCGCCGCCCGTTCCACCAGCAGCCCTCCCCCTCCGCCGCGGCGATCAACTCATCCAGCGCCGGATAACAGGCTGCCCCTGCCACCGGTCTGCCCGCAATCTCCAGCCCGATCAATACGCCAAAAAGGGGAATGCCGCGCAGAAATGACTTGGTACCGTCAATCGGGTCGATGATCCAGCGGCAGGTAGCGTCAGGGCTGCCTTGCAAGCCGAACTCTTCCCCCAGGATGGCGTGATCGGGATAATAGCGGGTAATGCGGCTGCGGATGATCTGCTCGGCTTCTTTATCCGCCAGTGTCACCGGGCTGCGGTCGGATTTATAATCTGCCTGCACACCGGTCTGAAAATATGACAGGGTGCGCCTTCCGGCTAGAAACGCCGTCTCGGCAATAAACTCCAGGTATTCGCGCATGGTGTTGGTCATTGAAAGCTCTCCTCATTTGATCTCAATATTATAAACCAGGGGAAAATATGATAGAGGTCAGGTTAAGCGAAAGAACACCACGCTTATTGCTCGTTGGAAACATGCAATCGGGATTAAAATCAAGCTGGATGTTTTTATAAAGACCCACAAGAAAGGATGCTATGACCGAACCTTATCAGATTTTTTGGGGAGACACCCACCACAACACCTACCAGGATTACACACAGAACCCCTCCATGGAACACATCCTGGCGTTTGCCAGCACCTACCTGGATTTCTATTCCGGCGCGTATTACACGCCCATTATCCACTTTGTCAACCGGCTGCAAAGCCAAACCACCCCCAGCCTCTCGGAATTGGGGCACCTCATTGAATCCCAAGGCGCATCTGGCTGGCGCGGCGCGCACATCGAAACACTCAAAGACCCGGCAAGAATCCAGGCGCAGTGGCAGGAGTTTCAACAGGCGACCGCCTCCTGGAAAGAGCCGGGACGTTTCATCGCCTTCCCTGGATACGAATGGCAGGGCGACGGCAGTTGCGGCGATCATAACGTGATGTACTTCGAGGAAGGTCTGCCCATCTACACCCCGCCCACCATCCGTGAACTGTATGCCTGCCTGCGCGGCAGGCGCGCGCTGGCGATTCCACATCACATTGGGTATCAAACCGGGCTGCGCGCGCCAGATTGGAGCAGTACGGATGAGACCCTCAGCCCCTACGCCGAGATCTTCTCGATTCATGGCTGTTCAGAGACCGATGAAGAATGGATCGGGCTGCGGCGTAACTCGCACATGGGTCCGGGTTCCAGCGGCGGCGTCTATCAGCGCGCGCTTGACCTGGGGCTGCATCTGGGTGCGGTCTGCTCAACCGACAACTGGAGCAACATGCCCGGCTGTTACGGGCAAGGATTGATGGGCGCGCTGGCAGAAGAATTGAGCCGCGAGAGCCTGTGGCAAGCCTTTAATGCGCGGCGCGTGTTCGGCGTCACGGGCGACCGCATCCACCTGGATTACACCCTGAACGGCGCAGTGATGGGCAGCCGTCTGCCTCATGCGAAGCAGCGCACAATCCGCGTGCGGGTTGAAGGCGCCGACGCCATCGACCGCATTGAGCTGCTGCGCAACGGCAGGGTGATCGCCACTCACTGCCACCAGGGCACGTGGAATCAACCGCACACCGGGCAGGTCAGCCGCTACAAGCTGCGCATTGAAACCGGTTGGGGTCCGCGCCCGGGTGAACTGCCCTTTGGCGAACACCTCTGGCAGGGCAGGCTGAGTTTGAGCAGCGGCAGGTTCACCGGCTGGCAGCCGTGCTGGGTCAATCCAGGGCAAAGCGTTCCCCGCCTGGAAGGCAGCCAGGCATATTTCACCCTTATCAGCCTGCAAGCTCAGGTGCCAGCCCAGTGCCAGGGTGGGATTGTGCTGGAATTTGAGTCCACGCCAGAAAGAGAGCTGTATCTGCAGTTGAACGAAGTAGAGGTGCGCGCGCCGGTGGCGTCTTATGCTGAAGGTAGCCGTATCCTGTGGTACCGCGACGAGTGCGCCCAGATGCTGAAGGAACAGGTGGGAATCGATGCGGAAACACTCGACCGCGAAGACCCGCTCTACCATTTTGCCTTCAAAGCCAAGCTGCACCGCGCCATTCCGGCTGACGGATACCAGGCGCAGTTCGAGTTTACCGATGACGAACCGCTCAAAGGGGAAGCGAACTACCGCGTTCGGGTGGAACAGCGCAACGGACAGAGAGCCTGGTCGAGCCCGATCTGGGTGGCGGGAGAAGCAGGGTAAAAGGAATGAGAAGGCAGCAGATGGTATTTGTTAATATTACCAGAAATCGTTTTCGAACTATAACAAAACGTTAACATTTTCTTGTTGAAACTCTATGAATTATATGATATTATTGGCATCAGTAAGACATTGTGACTCCTCCTTAGTTGGTTTGTTTGGAAATGGGTTGGTTGGTTAAGTAAGTTTATAGGTTGACAAAACAGGCAGTTGTGGTGGGCTGCCTGTTTTGTCTTTAAGTTCCCGCTAATCAGGCAAATTTCTCCGAAGCAACTCCATCCTGCCAGCAGGGGCTGCGCAAACCGGCTATAACCCGCGCTGATCGATGATCGCCTTTTTGCCTTCTAAGAAAGCGGTACATTTCCTCTGCCGCAAATTGACGCTAAATAACACCCAGCTTTTTGCCAACCTTTTGAAATATTTCCAATCCCTGCTGCAGGTCATCCCGACTGTGCGCCGCGGAAATCATCACCCGGATGCGCGCCTTGCCGCGCGGCACCGTTGGAAAGCCAATCGGCATGGCAAATACCCCTTCCTCGAATAAGTCGCGGCTGAATTGCTGCGCCAGCGGCGCTTCTCCCAACATCACCGGCGTGATCGGCGTCACACTTTGCCCGGTGTTGAAGCCCAGCCGACGCATTTCTACCTTGAAAAAGCGCGTGTTTTCCCACAAGCGGTCAACCAATTCGGTCGATTCTTCCAGGATGTCTATTGCCGCCAGGGTCGCGGCTGCATCTGGCGCGGGGACTGCCGAAGAGAACAGGAAAGGACGCCCACGCTGCCGCAGCCATTCGATAATCTGTGGACTGCCAGCCACCACACCGCCCACACCGCCAAAGGCTTTTGAGAGCGTGCCAACCTCCACATCTACCTTGCCATGCAGGTGGAAATGATCCACAATCCCGCGTCCACCGCGCCCCAGCACCCCCTCGCCGTGTGCATCATCGACCATCAAAAGAATATCCCAGCGGTTGGCAATGGCGCAGATCTGGTCAAGCGGAGCGATATCGCCGTCCATACTGAAGACTCCATCGGTAATAATCAAACCCCGGCGGTATTTGCCGCGGTTCTCCTCCAGAGCTTTCTCCAGCGCAGCCGGGTCGTTGTGGGCATAGCGGGTGATAACCGCCCCAGATAACCGGCAGCCGTCGATGATGCTGGCATGATTCAGCTCATCGGAGAAGATCATATCTTCTTTGCCGACCAGCGCTGGAATGACCGCCAGGTTGGCGCAGAACCCGGATTGAAAGGTAATCGCCGACTCCACCCCCTTGAAGGCTGCCAGGCGGCGTTCCAACGCCAGGTGCAGGTCGAGCGTTCCGGCAATTGAGCGCACTGCCGCCGGACCCACCCCGTAGAGGCTGGCAGCATCCTGGGCAGCTTTTACCAGGCGGGGATGGTTTGCCAATCCCAGGTAGTTGTTCGAACAAAAATTAAGCACGTTTCGTCCGTCCACCAACAACCGCGCTCCTTGCGCTGAGCCAATGGTGCGGATGCGGTTATACAAGCCTGCTTCCTGCAAATTTTTCAACTCGGTTTCGATCCATGCCGTTCGATTGGTCATTGTTCCCTCACTGTGGTTTAAGATGTACTTTTTTTTATTTTACAACTTTCTTACATCCAGCGAACAACCCGATAACGCTTATCTTTTATGATAACTGGGGGTATGAATCGAATTTAAGGAGTATCTATTATGTCAGCTATTCTTCGCCGAAAAACGATGAACATCGGTCAACTTTGCTTGACCGGTATGATCCTGATCAGCCTGCTTTGCAGCACCTGGGGGAATGTCCTGGCAGATCCACCTGGACCCGACCGCGCGTTGACCTCCGCGCCGCATAACACCATCTCCGGCAGCGTGTTAAAACCGGATGGTTCGCCCGCCCTGCATGCCAAGGTGGTCGCCTGGCAGGGCGCTGAGCGCAACTCCGTCCTCGTTCAGGCTGACGGCAGTTATTCCCTGCCCCTGACAGGTGGAACGTGGCAGGTGACCATCGTATCCACCCCGGCTGATCAGGTATCACCAGATTGGGTGTACACCGGTGATGAACAATCTGTAACGTTCAATGGAAACCCAGACCCGCTTACACCAGTAAAAACACTCCATTTCACAGTTGATGCGGCAAATGGGGTGATTATTGGGAGTTTACGAGCGCCTGATGGCAGCACCGATTTCGCTGCGCCAAATCGCGCCTGGGTGCGCGCCCGCAATCAGGAAGGTCAGGGAAATATGGTGCAGGTGAACGAGACTACCGGCGATTTTTCCATTAATGTCCTTCCAGGCAATACGGGCTTAAGCATCATCCTGGAAAATCCTCTCTGGGCGCCGCCAGTTGAATTATCGGGGGCAGAATGGTTTGTCGATGATAGCACGCCTACCAACACGGGTGTTCATCAACTGCTGGCGCGCCGGGCTGTCATAACCGGTTCCGTGACAGATGACCTCGGTCATACTGTGCCAGATATGATTGTGCGCGCCTGGCGCATCGATGGCGCGGGGGTCGGCGAGACCAAAACCGACGCCAGCGGCAATTACACCCTGCATCTGATCCAGGGTGTCTGGGAAGTGCGCGCTGTTCCATCTGCTGAATCACCCTTCGTGGCTATCGATCCGCCCAGCCGGGTGCGCCTGCTTGATGAGACTTCGAGCGGGGTTGCATTACTCAAAGTCGTAACCGCTGACATCGTTGTTAACGGGCAGATTGTGGACAAAAACAATAACCCACTCAACCATATCAAAGGACGGATCTACCCGACATACAAAGACGGCAACCGCTGGTTCGCATTTGGACAGGGTGCTCCCATCCTGAACGGTCAATTTGTGGTCAAGTTATCCAGCAAGACCGCTGCGCATTTTAAACTTCGCGCCATTTTCCCTCCAGCGGCTGGTTATACGGCTATAGCAGCAGTCGATATATTCACCGCGAATGGCGCTGTCCAATTTGTCAACCTACCGGTGGCGGAAAATAACTCGTCGATCAGCGGTTTCTTCCTGGACCACGCTACCGCTTTTCCGAAAACGGGCATTCCCGGCATGGTATTCGCCGCCAGCAATAGCGGGGCACTTGCCAAAGATAAATTGAATCCACTGACGGGCGGCTATTATATGCCAGTGGCAACCACTGATACCGCGGGACGCGGCGGCACAACCTGGCTGCTGCGCGGCTATGTTGACCCCACCACCGGATTCCACGTCATCCCGCCACGTCACAAAGCCGTGTTTATCCCCTATAACAACGGCGCAGGGGCAAATGTCATGGCAAATTTCACCGTTGCTGCGCTCAATGCGCGCATCACCGGTCGAGTTACTGATCCTTACGGCACACCAGTCGCCGGGGCGAGGGTCAGTGTGATGGAGCAATCCTCTCCAGCCGGAATCGCTTTCCACCGCTGGACACTGACCAACAAAGATGGTTATTATACCCTGCGCGTACCAGCAGGCACCTACATGGTGCGTGCGGATTATCGCAATTGGGTCAATCCTATGCCGCGCTTAATCACCGTTCTGCCAAACAAGACAGCCGTTGTCAACCTGCAATTCCGCGAAAGCGACGCGCATATCCGTGGTCAGGTTTTCTTCAACGGCGCTTTGCATTCCGCATTTATCCGTGCCTATTCCGATAGCGGAGCGCACGTCTTTACCACCACTGCCGATGGCAATTACGACTTACCTGTCAATTCTGGCGATACCTGGCACATTCAGGCAGTAGGGGAGGAGGGCAGCGACTTTTTACGCAGTCCGCGCCTTGAAGTGGTAACGGTAAAAGGAGACAACCCGGGTTATGACCTGGAAATGGTAATCGTTGAAAAGCTGCCGAAAGCAGAAGCATTCACGTTTGATGCCACCCAGGATCAGGTCTTTGTCCTTTCGAACGATGCTGAGGTGGTCATCCCTGCCGGGGCGATGGCAGTTAGCGGATCGGTGACTCTGGTAATCCGCCCGCTGCCTGAACTGGCAGATAACGGCGGCGCTCAACCGGTCAGTTTCGGATACAAATTACACGCTTATGACCAGTCTAACCTGCCGATCGAACGTTTCAACGCACCGATCACCTTGCGGGTGCCGTTTACAGCAACCCAATTGAACGAATTAGGAATTGCGCCAGACAATCTTATCCCTTCCTATTGGGATGAAGCCACGAATTCCTGGAAACCTGTGCCTAATTTTTCGCTCGAATTATATGAAAATGGCGACGGTTTCTTGAATTTGAGCATCGATCACTTCACTGATTTTGCCACCCTCAGCTCGCCTACTTGGCAAATGATCTTCCTCCCCATAATTTCAAGATAACCGGCTCCCTAAAAATCAGTGCGCCATCCCCCCTGACGATTCATGTGTCAGGGGGGATTTCGTTAATGATCACATTGGCATCAATCGATTTTTAAGAAATTTGATGCAGTGGGGTGTTATCAGGGAAAGGACTAATTTTTTCCTATTTTTTATCAATTATTTGATAATAATTACCTTATTTGTTATGATTGTCTCAATTGGAGTGGATACCATGAAAAAGACACAGCTCATTTCTCTTTTCGTTGCATTGATTCTCGTCCTCAGCCTTGTCCAAGGCGCAACCGCGGGGTCTCCTCCTCCGCCGCCGCAGGGTCCGCGCAGCGCGGATTACGACATGCACCCCCCTTCCAAAAAGGCAGCGGCGAAAGTTCCCGCCCCGGGTATTGGCAGGTTGGCGGCTATTCCTTTGCCAGCCTACAAGCATGTGCGCACCTTTGGCATTTTACAGGAACCCTACATTGAAGATACCACCCACATCAATTTACCCTGGGGTTTAGCGGTCAAAGGCAGCCAGGTCTTTATTGCCGACTCGTATGGCAACCGCGTATTGATTTTCAATAACGACGGCAGTTTTGATAAGCAAATCGGTAAGGCGGGTATCAACGATTATTATACCTTTGGAGGTAATGCCATCACCATCCGCAATATCGCCGATGTGGGAGTCGATGCGGATGGAAATATCTGGGTTGTTGATCGCGAACCCGCCCATGTACTAAAATTTGTGTACAACCTCGTCGAAAGCAAGTTTGAGATTGCGCTCGAACTGGGATCGCAATGGGACAAAGGCAGCGCGAATGACCAGTTTGAATCGCCTGCCGGGATCGCCTTCGACAGCAGCGGCTATGTGTACATCAGCGACGGCGCGCCGGACGCCTTTAAACAACCCAGCAATGAACGCATTCAGGTCTTCACCAGCGCGGGCGTTTATCATCACACCATCGGCTTAGGCACTACCGGCACTGGTGACTACCAATTCAACGGCAACCGCCGCATCGCCATCGATGCTGATAATCTTCTGTATGTCGCCGATGCGGGCAACGAACGGGTTCAAATATTCGATGTTACAGATATGGCAAACAAGAACGTGACCTATGTCGCCACGCTGGGTCAAACTGGCGTCAAGGGATCAGGAGATGACCAGTTCAATAATCCGTCGGGGGTGGCGGTTAATTCGACCCATATCTTCGTTGCCGACACCTGGAACAACCGCGTGATGATCTTTGATCGAGGCACCCGCGCCTTCGTCGCTAAAATTGGCACCAGCAGCCCCAACACTGGCAAGGGGGATTACGATTTTCATCATAACTTCGACGTTGCGGTTGAAGAACCGGTCAGCGGGATTACGAATGTGTATGTCACCGATTTCGACAACACCCGCGTCCAGATGTATAGCTTTGACGCCAGCGCAGTCCCTCCCGCTGCTACCTATGTGCGCACCTTTGGTGTGACCGGCGTTCCATACCTGACCACTGGCAACCGCTTTAATCAACCCAGCGGGCTGGCGGTCGACCCTCAGGGCAACCTGTATGTGGTTGAAGAGATGGGACAGCGCCTGATCAAGCTGGATGCCAACGGCACACCCCTCTGGACATGGGGTGTTCCTGGTATTGGCGCGCTCTGGAATTCGGGCATCCCAGGATTTAACGACCAGCATCTCAACAACCCCAGCGATGTCGCCGTGCGTCCTTCGGATGGGAAAGTATTCATCACTGACCGGTGGAATCACCGTGTCCAGATCTTCAACCCGGATGGCAGCCATTTTAGCACGCTCGGTTATCCTTCCAGCGAGGGTGATCCTCCTTCGCCCGGCACTGGAAATACTCAATTTAATTGCCCGCGCGGCTTGGGCTTTGGAGCCGACAGCGCTTTGTATGTGGCAGATACCTGTAACCACCGGGTGCAGAAATTTGACGCCAACCTGAATTACGTGGCGACCTTTGGCACCACGGGTGTAGCAGGCAACGACAACACCAAGTTCAACTCCCCCCAGGACGTGGCTGTGGACCGCAACGGACAGGTCTCGGTGGCAGACGCCAAGAACAAGCGCATCCAGGTGTTCAGTCCCACCGGCGCTTACCTGCGCACGATCCCCTTCCCTTCCAGCGTGGATGGTCCGCTGCGCCTGGATGTGGATGCCAGCAATAATGTTTACGCCACCGGCGGCTGGAACAAGGTTGTGCGGGTTTACAACGCAGACGGCGAACTGCGCGGACAGCTCGACAGCACGATCAGCGAAGACCCCAAGGACATTCACGGCATCGTTGGCATCGCTGTCAACGCGCTGGGTGAGGTGTACCTGGCAGATTACTGGGACAACGCCCGCGTTCAGTTATTCAGTTGGGTGACCAACCAGATTTTCTTGCCCATGATTGTGAAATAATCAGCGAAATTGTTCGCACAGGCAGACCCCAAAGGTTTTGAAAACCTTTGGGGTCTTTTTATAACATGGCTTCGTCCATCAAGTATAATTCTGCAATACTCAACCCTGCCGGGCTGATCCATCGAGTCTTTATGAAATACCTACCCTCCAAATTCGTTTTGCTTGCCTCACCGCGCCTTTGGGAACTCCTCCTGCTGGCTGCCTTTGCCGCGTTTACCTATTTACCGCTGGTGGGCGGGTTCGGCTATTACCGCGATGACTGGCACGTGGTGTGGGGTGCAACAACGGAGGGTGCTGCCAGCATCATCAAACAACACAGTATCGACCGCCCGCTGATGGGCAGGGTATATGCACTGGTTTACCAGGGTATGGGATTGGCGCCCCTCGGCTGGAATATTTTCGCGGTGGGTTTGCGTTTGTTGGGGGCTGCCGCGGTCTGGTGGCTGGCAAATGCTCTTTTTCAACGCCCGCGTCTTGCCCAATTCAGCGCCCTTTTATTTTTGCTTTACCCCGGCTTTTTGCAACTGCCCAATGGACACACCTACCAAAACCATCTGATCGCCCTCGCCGCCGGTTTGTTCTCCTTGGCGCTCACCTTTCAAAGCCTGCGCTCGCCAGATTTACGAATCAAGGTGGTATTGCTGTTCATCTCTGCCGCCCTGGCAGCGCTGTGTTACTTCATGTTTGAATGGATGATTGGATTTGAAGCCGTGCGCGGCATCCTGCTGTTGTATATCCTGGTCGACCAAAAGCGCCCCCTCCTTTCCACGCTCAAATCGCTTTTGGCTTATTGGGCGCTTAACCTAGCCGGTTTCCTGGCTTACCTCTACTGGCGTCTGCGCGTCTTTCAAAGCCTGCGCTCGGTGACCGATGACCGCGCTTTGCTCAACCGCTATCTCAGTGATCCCCCAGGCATGGCGCTGCGCTTCTTCAGCGATGTGTTTAAAGACACCTGGGATGTAGCCGTGGCAGCCTGGGTGCAGCCCGCTTACACCCTTCTGGAAAGCGCTTCGCCTGCCGATCTTTTTGCCGGGGCAGCGCTTGCCGCTGTTGGCATTCTGCTCATGTTGTTTTTCTGGCGCATCTTAAAAACCACCCCCTCTACACCTCATCGCCTGACCCTTCTTATATCAACCCTGGCTGCCTGTCTGGCGGTGTCGGTCATCCCTGCTGTTCTGGCGGGGCGCGAAGTGCTGCTGCGAGACGGGCTCGACCGCTATACCCTTGTCCCTGCGCTGGCTGCCTGCCTGCTGATTGCCGCCGTCCTGGAAAACACCGGTAAAGAGTGGATTACCCGCGCCGGGATGCTGGTATTGATCGGAACAGCCATCCTGACTCATTTTCTCAACGGCGTCTATTTCAAAGAATGGTGGGAATACCAGCGCCAGCTCTGGTGGCAGTTAAGCTGGCGCGCTCCGCAGATTGCCGAAGAAACCGTGCTGGTCGCTGCCCTGCCCAAAGGCTATGCCCTGGCGGAGGACTATGAAATTTGGGCGCCTGCCAACATGATCTACTATTACGGCGCATCGAGTCTGGGCATTTACGCCGAGGCTCTGAATGACCAGACCATCTGGTCTATCCGCGCTGGCGGCAAGGACGAGCGCAACATCCGCCTGGTGTACTTTGAGCGCAATTACCAGAACACCCTGGTCATCTCTCTACCTCCCGGCGGCGCCTGCCTGCGCGTGCTAGGTGGAGATGCCATTCCCTCAACACAAGATAGCCCGCTCGCTGTGCTGGCTGCACCGATTTCGCGCCCGGAACGCATCCTAACCACAGAAAAAGAGCATATTCCGCGCACCCAAATCTTTGGCAATCCTCCGCCTGTTTCCTGGTGTTATTATTATCAAAAAGCCAGTTTGGCAGCCCAGCGCGGCGACTGGCAAGCTGTTCATCAGATTGACGCAGAAGCGCAGACCAAAAACCTGCGCCCCGCTGCCGTCATCGAGTGGCTGCCCTTTTATCACGCCGCTCTGCGCCTTGCCAACCAACCGCGCGCCGCTCAACTGGCGGAACTGCTTAAAAACGACCCCGCCATCCTCGCTTTCTGCGCGGGCAAACCGCAGACTCCCGCTTACGCCCTCACGCTCTGCCCCACACGATAAGACAGTAAAAGAAAAGCAAATTTAAAAAATCTCCCTGCGTTTTGTGTAACTTTTTTACACCTGTTTCATCCAATATTCTGAAAATATGATTAAACCCTGAGTTCGGGATGATTCGCTTTCGCATTATCCCAAACTGACATTTTTTTATTCGTAGAGGAGAAATGTGGTATGAATATCAATGAACCGATCCACGTAACCGACGCCGCTTTTCAAAAGGTGGTTCTGGATTCAAAAACTCCGGTGTTGGTCGATTTCTGGGCTCCCTGGTGCGGACCATGCCGCGCTGTTGCCCCAGCGCTGGAAAAAATTGCCAAAGAGCAGGCGGGAAAATTGATCGTCGCCAAAGTGAACACCGACGAACATTCCGAGTGGGCTCTTCGTTTCGGTGTGCAGGGCATCCCCACGATGCTGTTTGTGGCGAACGGCAAGGTAGTGCACCGCCAGGTGGGGGCTTTGCCCGAATCAGCGCTCAAGCAGGTGGTAAGCCAGTTCCTGGAGGTTGCCGCTTCAGCCAATTAAGCGGCGCGGCATGCCATCCAAACCTGCCCCTCAGGCAAATGACAACGCGGGTGGGATGCAAACAGGCAAAACCAGCGCAAGGCGGACTGTTGCGCCGGGCTGGCGCACATCGGATAGACGATCTGAATAGTTCGTTCGATTTGCTGATAGATCAGGGAGAACCCCAGATCAGGTACGCCTCTGAGGCGCAGATTGGCTTTTCGGAAGGCAGTTTGAGGCAAACCTGATAGCCCACCATACTGCCATTTTTGAAGTTCTTGAGCGGCGGCACGATGACCGTGCTCATGCCGTTCTGGCGCGTGGGCGGCACAGGATAGGTCAGCCTTTCGCCATCCGGAAGGGTAACCATCAGCGTAGCTTCGACATTCTCAATTGGCTGCTGGTTGCCCTTCTGTATCACCAGCACCAGGATCTGCTGTTCCTCCTGGTTTGTCACCTGCGGCTTGGCTTCTGAAACCTGCAGCAAAATGGTCGCCTCGGAGAATGGATTGCGCACCAGCACCGCCGGGTCAGGAAAAGTGCGTTTCATGTACAGCCTGCCCAAAGGCACCAAACGGACACGCAGCGCTTCGCCTGCATCCAGATCGTAATCGAGGCAGTAGTTCTCAAAACATTGGCGGTACACCCGCTGCCCCTCCATCTGACTGACCGGCATGATCGGGTTGCCCGAAAGGTCCCTGCCGCCGTGCTGGGCGATGAACTCGTCAAACGGGCGCGGGACATTGAATCCCAAGCCACGCTCGATTTCGTAAAACACGAGTTGTGGGTGCGGATTTTTGACATCCAGCGGTTCAGCGGGGATGCCCAGGGTCTTCGCCAGCGGACGCAAACGCACCTGGCTGGGGTTGGTGGGCGGCGCGTAAAAGACCACACTTTCATACACCTGCTCCAGGTTGCCATCCGGCGCGCGGTAAGGCACAGTCAGCGGACGCCCAAAGCGCGAGGGACCGCCCATGCGCGTAATGCTTGAGGCAAACGGCTGTTCTACCCGCGCAGATCCGATGATATTCCATACTTCCGCGTGCCGTGTCGATGCCGACTCGGTGTATAAATAGGCGCCATAGGGGATCAATTGCACCTTGCCCGGCGGATCACTCAAATTGCGGTAGAAACCCAGGTTTTCAAAAAATTGCTCGATGCGGTTCAAGTCATAATTGATCCGCACGTTTGAAAGCGGGCGACCGGTGTAGTGTGCGCCATAGAGTTGATCATACAGGCGGGTAAACTCATCATAAAGCACATAACCATCCACCTGGCGCGCCCCGGCTGGCGGTGCGCTGCCTGTCAGCGCACTGTCGCGCAAGCCGAGTTCCTTGCCCAACGGATACAAACCGATGCGATTGGCGTCGGTGGCAGCAGGGTTGAAGCACATGAGCGCCGTCTCCATGTATTGGCAGCGCATGTTTTCTTTTTGAATGACCGGACTGATCACGGGACCGAGCAGTTTTTCACCGCCCAGCGTCTGATACAGTTCGCGAAAGACCGGGTCGAGGGCATAGCGGCTGCCGGATAAGGGCGCTGGCAGTTCGACGCGCCTGTCGGATGAACAGGCAGTCAGAGCGAGGGGCAATAGCAGGACTGCCCAAACCAATAACCGCAGCAAGAATCTCATGCCTTTCTCTCCAATAGGGGCAGCAATCCAGGCAACATATAAGAACCAGACCACCGTTTCGATACGCAACATAACTACCGGTAAAGAGCTTTACCAGGCGGGGGCGTCCGGTTTGAGGAATTATCCCCCCGAAACAACACAACCTGGAATTATTATACTGAGCCAACCCAGAAAAGACAAGCCAAATAGGGTTAACAGAATACGATCTCATGTCGAACGCCCCTGCCATCTACAGCAGTGTTATCGCTTCTCGCGCCATCCACCTTACGGGAATCCTTCAGGTATTACTCAACATTCTCTCGTCGCCCTGACGCTGATTGATTGGATTGCCCAAAATTAAACTGTGACCAAGTAACCAGAATATACTGGTGGCAAAACATAACCATTCCCAGACAACCGGGGTATTTCGGTCGACAGACCCTTGCTCATAGAGAAGCATTAATCCTGCAAATACCAGATATAGGATCACCTGAAGAAAACTCAAGCCAGGCAAGATCTTCGATACACCTTTTAGTGACCATTCGCGAGCACCAACCAGAGCCTGCATAAAGACTACTCCTAGAAAATAGAGTGGAATGCCGGATTTATGAACAGATGGTGCAAGGCTGTAAGGGACAGCGGTCATCAGCACCGTACCTGCACTGGTCACCAGTCCAAGAAAAACGGTAACGATCGTGAATATTTTACCAACGCCAAGTTGTTCGAGACGCAAGACGAATAAAATAATGATCAAAAAACGGATAGGCACTGAAAGGAGCGTACCTGCGTTGAAAAAGATTTGCGACCAGACAGGGGTGTCTCCGATATCGCTGAGATAGGTGGTAAAGAAAGAAAAATCGGGGTGGGCTGGCAGGTAAACCAATGTAGCGCTAAATACAACCAGAAGTGCCCATAAACTGCCAATGATCCCAGTTATTTTAAATATGGTGCGAATCTGCAAAGTAGATTGTTGTCCCTTTTCAATTATCATATTTCCTCCAAAATATACTGAACGTTTAGTAAATAAAAGAGTTAAAAAAATTACTGGATCAGTATTCTGACCAGTGCGTTCACAAGGTCCTCATCGGTTAAAGCGGGAATTTGACCATTCTTTATTAATTTTTGAATAAGCTCCTCCTTTTGTATCCAATACTCGATCGCCCCTTTGATTATGAACGGCATCAAAGCCGGGTTGATATCCCTGCGCACAATTCCAGCTTCTTGACCAGCGTGCATAGCCTCAATCAACGACAAAGTGAACCTTTGATCTAACTCACTGGAATGGGATAGTCCTTCCAGATAAGACCAAAGAGCGATGCGCCGGAATTCGTGATTGTTCCTTGTGTGATTTAATGAATCCCGTATAGCGGATTGAATGATCTCTGGGAGACTGGTTGAGGTGGATCGCTTTGCAGCCAGGGTTGTTATATATTCTTTCGAAAGCTGATCTTTCACTGCGGCGTAAAGGTTCTCTTTGGTTTCGAAGTGATGCATGATCAATCCTTTTGATACGCCCGATGCGAGCTCAATATCGCGCAGGGATGTCCCGTGCAAACCTTTCTCGCTAAACATGCGCCTGGCTGCGGTCAAGATATCTTTTATGGTTTTTTCTTTGTCTCGGTTTCTTCTATTGGACATAATCACCTATCTATATTTACCGAACGAAAAGTAATTATAATCAGATAGGTTGCCTTTGTCAAGACATGATTGGGCGCAAAATAAAACGTGCAGAGAATCGAGCTAAAACCGATCGATCGACCTCACGCCGCAGCACGGCGTACGCGCCATTTTTCCAGTTCGACTCCGGCAAAGACAAAAACACTGGCGACCAGGCACAACCCCAGTTCAGCCAGGCTCAGCGAAACGGTGTCAAAATAATGCTGGAAGAAGGGCAGGTAAACAACCGCAAGCTGCAATACAAATGTCAAAAAGACAGACCCCAGCAATGGTTTGTTGGAAAAGACGCCAATCGAGAAGAGCGATTCGCGCTGAGAGCGCAGCGCCATGACATTGCCCATCTGCCCAATGGTGAGGGTGGTGAATGCCATTGTTTGCCAGGCTGGATTGTTGCTATAGTACCCCCAGAAGGCGATGACGATGGTTACCAGGGCGAGTAAGACGCCGGCAACCATGATATTTTTCACCAATCCGCGCGAAAAGATATTCTCACGGGGGTGGTAAGGCGGGCGCTTCATGGTATTGCGCTCGGCGCCCTCAACGGTTAATGCCAGCCCCGGCAATCCATCGGTAACTAGATTAATCCACAAGATTTGCAGCGGCATCAAAGGCAGCGGCATACCCAAAAAAGGCGCAACCAGCATCACCAGGATCTCGCCAGTGTTGGATCCCAGCGTGTATTGGATAAATTTTCGGATGTTATCGTAGATGCGCCGACCTTCCTCGACAGCTGCCACGATGGTCGCAAAGTTGTCATCCAGCAGCACCATGTCGGCTGATTCTTTGGAGACATCGGTGCCGGTAATGCCCATTGCCACGCCGATGTCCGCCCGTTTCAGAGCTGGCGCGTCATTCACCCCATCGCCGGTCATGGCGACAATCTGTCCCTGGGCTTGCAGCGCGTTGACGATTTTGAGCTTATGCTCTGGCGAAACGCGCGCAAAGACCGAAACGTGCTCCAGGTTTTTGATTAACTCATCCTGATCCATCACAGACAGGTCTCGACCGGTAAGTACCGTGCGGTCTTCTGTGATTCCCAATTCCCTGGCGATGAACAAGGCAGTAAGCGGGTGGTCGCCGGTGATCATGATCGGTCGGATGCCTGCTTCTTTGGCGGTGCGCACCGAGTGTTTCACCTCAGGTCGGGCAGGGTCGATCATGCCAATCATGCCTACAAGTATCAAGTCCTGTTCCACAGGCGATGAGGGATCAGTGGCTATGTCATTCTTCAACAACCGGGCTGCCACGCCTAACACGCGCATGCCGTTTTGCGCCAGACGATTGTTGCCATCGCGGATGCGTTGACGCCAGTGGTCATCCATCTCCTGAATGGTTGAATCAACCCAAACCCGGTTCGACACACTTAATAATTCGTCCACCGCGCCTTTGGTGAAAGCAATGTACGGGAAGGCTTCGCCATTCGGGTGGGCGTTAACCAGCTCCGTCAATCCGCGAACATTCATCTCAGGGCGGCGGTGAATGGTCGTCATCCGTTTTCGATCTGAATCAAACGGCAATTCGGCGGTGCGCAGCAGGAGCGCTTCCAGCTTTTCTTTCCACAGATCAGCGCGCGCCGCAGCGATCACCAACGCGCCTTCGGTTGGATCGCCTACCGTGGTAAATTCATTTGGATTGTCCTTCGCCGGTTCGAGAACTGCGTCGTTGCACAGGCTGGCGCCGGTCAACAACAGAGCAATCGATGGATGCGACGCCAGATCAGGGTCCACATTCCCGGCAGAGACGGTCGGGCTGAATCCTTTCAGGCTTTCCTGCAAATTGACTTCATAGTTGGCAACATCCAACAGGGTGACGGTCATGCGGTTTTCAGTCAGCGTGCCGGTCTTATCCGAGCAAATCACCGTTACCGAACCAAGGGTTTCAACGGCAGGCAGCTTACGAATGAGCGCCTTACGGCTCAACATCCGCTGCGCCCCTAGCGCCAAGCCGATGGTTACCACCGTGGGCAGACCTTCTGGCACGGCAGCAACCGCCATGCTGATGGCTGTCAGGAACATCAAGCGCACATCTTCACCGCGCAACAGACCCAAGCCAAAAACGACGATCACAATTGCCAGCGCTGCAACAGCCAGACCGCGCGCCAACTGCTCAAGCCGGCGCTGCAGCGGGGTTGGCTCTGAACCGACGGTCTGGATCATCTCCGCGATGCGTCCCAATTCGGTGCTCATGCCGGTGCCGGTGATCACAGCTGTGCCGCGTCCATAGGTAACCAGGGTGCCCATAAATACCCGGTTGCGCTGATCGGCTATGGCAAGATGTTCCCCAGACAGAGCATGGGTAATTTTCTCCACCGGTTCGGATTCGCCGGTCAAAATGGCTTCTTGAACGCGCAGGTTGACCGCCTCGATCAGCCGTCCGTCTGCAGGGATCAGATTGCCCGCTTCGATGACCAAGATGTCGCCTGGCACAAGCTCGCGCGCAGAGATTTCCTGAATATGCCCCCCGCGGCGCACCTTGACATGCGGTACCGAGATTTTTTTGAGGGCTGCCATCGCTTTTTCGGCGCGGTATTCTTGCGTGAAACCGAGGATGGTGTTAAGCACCACAATCGCCAGGATCGCAATGGCGTCTTCCAGATCCCCTAAAAAGAATGAAATGACTGCCGAGACGATCAGAATGACCGTCATGATACCGGTTAGCTGTTCCCACAGGATTTTCCAGGGGTTTTTACCGCCCCGGTCAATCAATTCATTGGAACCATACTTTTTCAAACGCGCTACGGCTTCCTGTTCATTCAACCCGTTTTCGAGCTTAACGCCCAGTTCTTGCATCACCTGAGCGGGTTCTAACCTGTGCCAATCTGTCATGAAGCTCCTCCGATAAAAGAAAAAAGACCGCCATTAAAAATTTGAGGCGGTCTCGCAATTCGCTTTCGGGCGCCGGGCTGCCGGGAACTGTTCTGGTCTTGACAATTCCGTGTTGACGGCAGCTACTCCTGTTGTTACAGGCAGCTACTCCCCACCAACCTTGATTGTAATCGGAATTGAGTCGAATGTCAAACGATTTTTTTAACTGAAGATCAGACATGAGTTCGGACAAGAGGAAAGAGAGAAGCCTCAAAAATTGGTAAACTTGATTTTCCACAAACAAATCACCAATCTGGAGGCTTCATGGACAAGTTTATCAAGATTC